>Ga0208513_100052_pt1 | contig 60647 bp, 59 predicted proteins | sample LakWasMet45_HOW7_2_FD_183883 | JGI IMG/M metagenome (GOLD analysis project Ga0208513, IMG submission 183883) | Freshwater sediment methanotrophic microbial communities from Lake Washington under simulated oxygen tension - Sediment Metagenome... | ecosystem: Environmental > Aquatic > Freshwater >...
TTAAAAAACTCTACCGCAGTTTAGTTTCTTTGTTTAAGCGCGGATTACGCCGCCTCATGCGATGTCTGCAAAATGACCTGCCCTTGCCGACATTTTGTGAGGTTATGAGAAACTGATAGGTGGTAAGGTCTTGGCTTTAGCCTTGCGCGTCTTGCTGCATCCATCATAGAATGCCCGCTTTTGTCGCTTTTTGGGGGTATGTAATGTCAGATACAATTTGGTTTAGAACCGGCGAAGCCACGGTATTTTCCAGCGACGGTCAAGGCACAGACGCCATGCCCGAAATATTGATAGGCAGCGTGAAGGGACCGGCGGGTCATGCTTTTGCCAATCTAATGGGGCAAACGGAAGGCCATACCCGAATGTTCGCCATTCGGGCCTGCAATCAGCAAGTGAAGCCGGCAACGATCATGGTGCCCAAGGTCACCATCAAATCCACCGATTATGTAAACCTGTTTGGGGGACCCGTGCAGTCTGCGGTAGCGGATGCGGTTCTGGATAGCGTTATCGACGGCGTTATTCCTGCCGATCAGGCCAATGAGCTGTGCATTATTGCGATGCTGTGGATCGCTCCGGAATGCGCCACCAACCCTGATCTGGATCGGAAAGATTTATATCGCACTAATTATGAAGCGATGAAGTTGGCGATTTCCCGCGCCATGAGCAATTCGCCCAGCATTGACGAGTTAATCGCCAACCGGCACAAGATTGTCCACGAAATGTACGATCCTGAAACCGGCGAGTCGCAGTGGTAAAAAATAGCGATTGGGTCGAATTAAGTTAAGTTAAGTTAAGTTGTGCAGAGGGCAAATATTTGTCCTCGCGAAACCTTGACTGCATTGGTCTTTTCACCGCGATTCTAATTAGGCTGATCACAACATTCACGCTTTTTCTTGAGTACAGAGCATTACCATGCGTTTATTAATCAAATATCTTTCGCTTTGCTGGTTTATAAATAATCCTGCTGATTTAGTTCCCACCCAATCATTTATGTGGAAAACGGTCGCGTTCTATCTTATTTCAGGGATTATTGTTGAGGGGCTGATTTCTGATCCTGCCGACGGCACACTGGAAGTTTTGCTGCGAACTATCATGGCTTTTTCGTCCGTCGCCACGTTATTGCTCGTCATCAAAAAATGGCAGCATTTTAATCAACTATTCACGGCTATTTTTATTGGCGAAAACTTTATTATGACGCTGGCAACTGTCACCGAGGGGCTTTATTTTTTGATGGTAATGAACCATCATGAATATGCGGAAGAAATATCAATCGGTATAGGCGTGTTGCTGGTCGGGTGGTATTTAGCGATTGTGAGTTATATTTTGCGGCAACTATTGTCGTACAGAATGAGCCATAGCGTTATTTTAGCGTTTAGCTATTTTGTTTTAACCTACGGCATTCCGATGCTGTTCATGGATATATGAAATCCAGTATTTGTGTATTGTAGGATGGGGTGGACGTAGTCTCGCCCATCCTACACATTATCCGGCTGGTTTTTAATCTGAGGCTTATTGTCGTCGCCCTGCTTTTTGGCATCCTTTATCGCTAATTGCAGTTCCAGGCGTTGTTTTTCAAGCGCCAGTAATTCGATTTCCCGGCGTAGATAAATATCGGATTCCTTCCTTTTTTTATAACTTTCCTGTTGCATTTCCAGACGCTGCTGTTCGCGGCGTTTTTGGTTTTCTACGTCGGTATCGAACTCCAGCTGTTTTTGGCGTTGCTCAAAGGCTATCTGTTGAGCATGGATCTTATCTTTGGCTTCTCGCCATCTGGCCTGCTGATTTTCATATTTGGCAATATCGGCTTCCAGTTCTTTTTCTTTTAACTTGGCTTGGTGCGCCAATACTTCCACATGGGTTTTTTGTTCCGCAAGCCTAAGGCTGGCTTCGTGTTTTTGCTGGCTCTCAATATCCGCTTCCAGTGTTATTTCCTTGAGGCTATTATCCTGCTTGACTTTTTCGATGTGGATTCGCCGTTCAATTTCAAATTGTTCCAGCAGTTGTTTTTCTTTTTCTTCCAGCAACAATTTTCTATTTAAAGCGTCCTGCGCTTGCTTCAAGCGGTCCAGTTCGGCATCGCGGTTTAATTGCTCAAGTTGTTTTTGTTTGTGCTCCAGATTCTGGTTTTCAATTTCCTGTTGCTGATGGAATAATTCCTCTCTTTTCGCTTCGTTAAACTCAAAGCTTTTTTTAAGGACGCATAAATAAACGCTTTCCTGGGCCAGCTGTACATCGGGGAATTCTTCAAATGAAGGTTTTAACGTGCATAGTGTTTGTGATTGGATATTTTGCAATATCAGCATCTCACTCACCGCTAAAGAAATTTTCTTTTCAATATCGGCAACGCCTTTTTGTACCCATGCGCCATCCGATAAACTCTGCAATTCTTTATGTATCAAATTGAGCAGTAAATCTTCATAGGCGGTTTTGATATGTCCGTTAATATCGGACAAAATATCCATATTATTGAGGGCATATTTCAATGTAGCCTGGAAGCGAATATCCAGAGTTATGTCAATCGTGCAAAAACCGTCGTAAAGCTTGATTTGTTGAGTAATGGGCCAGTTTTCAACTGGTAACGGGTAAACATGGTGATAAAAGCGTTTAACAAAGCCTTCAGGGCGTAAAAATAATTTCCCGTAAGGGCCTATTTTGGTGTGGACAAGTTGGCGGTCGGCGTCAAAAATAGCTTCCCAGACCTCCGGGGTAGCGACGTCATCGCTTGCTAAGGCGCCTTCAATAAACCATTTATCGATTTCAGTTCTGGAGCTATTCATCAGCATCTGCTTGTCTGGTAATGGTAGACTCGGCTTTTAATTTGTTAATCTTATCGCTCATTTTCTCGGCAATCAGCGGATAAAGATTAGGCGCGAATTCTACGGTTTTATCGTCAATTTTTCTTAAAAAACCGCGGCTTAATAATAAGCCTACGGCAAACATTCTCGACCAGTCGGAGTAACGCTTGGCCCGTTCTATTTCGGTTTTCTCGATGGTCATTTCGAGTTCGTTGTTTTTGTTGATCCGGAATTCGGTAAATTGCCTTAAGCATTCGAAAACCAGTTCTTCTTCCTCGGCGGTCAATGGGCCGGGCGCGGTGAATTCAAGGCGATATGACAGCAAAACGGTGAAAAAATCGGCCATTGCCGCGCAAATAAAGGCAAAAAACGAGAAATTCGAATCCGACCACATGGCGAATGAGGGCTGGATATCGGCGGTAAATTGTTTGTAAGTCATCAATAACGGCGCTTCCGGTAAGGATTGGCCGATATTGCCGGATAGCAGGTTGATTTTCAGCTGGACATTCTGGAAGTTCTCCAGCATCGCAGCATAGGCGCTTTCAATATTCGTTGCGACATCCAGTGCATTGATGCTGACTTGCAGTTTTTGAATATCCTTGTCCAATTCAGAAAAATCATGTTCGAATTTAGCCTGCTGCTCTTTTTTCTCCAGATAAATTTGGTTGTAATGTTTCCAGAAAGGGCCTTCGCCGACTTGCTTCTTATAGCCTTCGGCAATTTGAGCGTGGGTACCGAAATAGGCCTGCTGCACATCGAGAGACGCTTTTTCCATATCGGCGCGCTGTTGTTTTAAAACCTCGCCTTTAATGACCAAGACGCGGTCCACATAGGATTTTACGTCGGTTCTGATTTGATTTAAGCGGTTAATGTGCAGATTGTCCTGTTGGGAAATCTCATAAAATTTGAAGTAAGAGAAAGAAATTGACGCGGTCATCGCAACCACTAGGGAGCAGACAACAGAAAAATAGCGCATCCGGTTAGCACGCCAGTGAATACCGGCAAGTTCCAGCGAGCTAATAACAATAATGGATTGAATCGCAATGGTAATAATCAGAGCAATCCAGGGAGTGATGAAATGGGATAAGCCGTAGTAGGTGGTGAATCCTGTAGCAAGGCTCAACATTAATACAATCGGAATCGTCCATATTCTTAACAAGCCGACAAATAAGGTTTGGATGCTGTTAATAAAATAACCCACGCCTGACGCTTTTATTTTTGAGAATTCGGAATTTTTCATTTTAAGATAATGCTATTCAGGCTTGTCACGATGAGTTGAAGGATTAACTGTTTTTTTCATCTTACCCCATCTTGTACGAATACCCGAACTGATTTTCTCGCTTGATATAGGGTAACTTATAGGTTTCGCAGGGGGCAATTCCTGATGCGGCATCGGGCCTAAAAGGGCAGGCGCAAGGCCTGCCCCTTATGCGCGATGCTAATGGATAATCTGTTGGTTTTTCAACGCGCTGTAAATATCGTCAACAGCCTGCGTATCGCTATCAAAACTAATATCCGCCAGATTGGCGCTGCAATTGACGCATAAGCAAATCAATCCGGCATTTTTTACGGCAACTATAAGCGATGCGTTTTGAGTTTCTAAAACGGTTGCCGCATGACCGTTATCAAATAATTTTCTTTCCAGTTGATAAGCGATTTCCTTGCTGTTTGAGCCGGATAAAGCAATTGCTGTCGCCGTTTGGCTAAAGCGCGCGGCGCGTTCTTCGGGACTGACCGGTTGCAGGCTTTCTTCCTCGGTGCCGCCGGTAATCATGCCCGCGCCGACCGTGCCGTTGGTCAGGCGGTCGATGATGATGAATGCGCCGGTGCCTTTATGGCTAAGGTAAGGATCGAAAACCACCGGCGCGTTCACTGAAACCGTGCAAGAACCGATTTCATTCAAGTGCAATTCGGTCGCGTCATGGTGTTCCAGGGTGTTGACGTCGATTCTATGATGAATCATCGCGACAGAACCGGACACGCTACGCGTCGCCAATTTGATAGTGTATTGCCGACCCGGCGCCAGCGCATTTTCAGCCATCCAGACGATAGTGGCTTTGAATTTGTCCGAGACGGTTGGCGCTGTTTTTTCTGCGCCGATCAACATATCGCCGCGGCTAATGTCGATTTCGTCTTCCAGCGTCAGGGTGACCGCCATCGGTGGGAAAGCACGCTCCAGTTCGCCGTCATAGGTTACGATGGACTTGATTTTGCTGCTTTTGCCTGAGGGCAGGGCGGTGATCTTATCGCCTTTTTTGAAAATGCCGGAAGCGACCGTGCCGCAAAAACCGCGGAAATCGAGGTTGGGACGGTTGACGTACTGAACCGGAAAACGGGCGTCGCTGAAATTGCGGTCATTGGCGATTTCGATGCTGTTGAGCGCTTCCATCAGCGGCATACCGGTAAACCAGGACATGTGTTCGCTGGGATTGACTACATTGTCGCCGTCCAGCGCCGACATCGGGATAAAGGTGATGTCTTGTAAAGCCAGCGATTCGGTAAAATTCAGATAGTCCTGTTTGATTTTGTTGAAGGTCGCTTCGCTGTAATCGACCAGGTCCATCTTGTTGACCGCGACGATGATGTGATGGATGCCCAGTAACGACGCGATAAAGCTGTGCCGTTTGGTCTGGGTTTGCACGCCGTAGCGGGCGTCGATCAGGATAATGGCCAGATCGCAGGTTGAAGCGCCGGTCGCCATGTTGCGGGTGTACTGCTCGTGTCCCGGGGTGTCGGCAATAATGAATTTACGCGTGGCGGTGGAAAAATAACGGTAGGCTACGTCAATGGTGATACCCTGTTCGCGTTCGGCTTGTAGGCCGTCGACCAGCAAGGCCAAGTCGATCTTGCCTGCACCGGTGGTGCCTGATTTGACGCTGTCGGCCTGAACGGCGGCCAGTTGATCTTCATAGATCATTTTGGAGTCGTGCAGCAAACGGCCGATCAGCGTGCTTTTGCCGTCGTCGACGTTGCCGCAGGTTAAAAAGCGCAATAATTCCTTGCGTTCGTGTTGCGCCAAATACGCGTCAATATCGGTGCTGATTAAATCGGATTGGTGGGACATGGTTTTCCTAAAAAATAAATATTAGATTTATTGGGTAGTGATTGATGTAATCAACCCATGTTTTTTGGCACCTGCTTCATTCAGGACAATAACGGAATTGAGATTTATGTTCCAGATACGAGCTGTTTTTTTGAGGGCATTTTTAAGCTTGTCTTGCAAGGGCGGCAACCTTGATTTTTCACAGTTCTGAAGGGCCAATATCAAAATAAAGTTCACATTTGAGAGTTCAGTTTGTTTGAAAAAATCGGATAATTCCGAATTATTCTTGCTGTGTCGTTGCAAATAAATGGCGATAAATAATGATAGGCTGTTGCTAAGTTTTTCTTGTACGTCGTTAATATACTCGTCAGCGTTTTTTGGAGCGCTAGACTTAGCTTCAATTATTGAAATACTTGATTTACCGTTTGCTGTTCTAAGCAATAAAAACTCCGCTATCTTTACGCCTTCACCTTGATTTGCTTTGTCGTTAATTTTTTTGAGAATTGCGCTGCTTTCAATTTCAAAACAATGTCCGTCAGGATACGGGCCAAACATCCGTTCAAAGTCATTTTTGGGATGGGTGATCATTTAAAGGCCAAATCCACTTCTTCTTCATAAAGTCGAATAGACTCGTTAATAATTGGGTTGTCTGGCATTTCTTCTAATAAATCAGATTTCAGCCATTCATTATTTTGATAAGAAAGCACCGGAATAGACAATTTTTGTTCCTGGGCAATCAGGAATAATTTTTTAATGACGAAATAAGAGTGACTTGCTATAAAAAACTGAATACCGTGATTAGCAAGTATAACGATAATATCAAGGAGTTTGGCAATAGCTTCAGGATGTAATGCAGATTCTGGCTCGTCAATAAAAATAATCGAATTTTTTGTTAAGTAACGATTACATAATAAAGTATCTAAAATAGCGATTTTTTTAATGCCCTCGGCGGTCACACCTATGGCAAATTTTTGATTCCCTTTTTTAAATTGCCAACGACTTGAAGCATCATCATATTCAACCTTACCACCAATAATTTCTTCTAAAGATTTACGTGATTTTGAGAATTCTAAAAAATTTTTCCCTTTCTGGGGCGATTGGTGCAATGCCTTCGCTAAATCAAGATATGTGTCATCAAAACCGAATACCTTATCTTGTTCACGAGATTTCAAAATAATGTGAAATAAAGATAAAACTTCTTTTGCAGGTAAAAAAATGGAATTATTAGATCGAGGTAATACATGATTTTCAATACTGGCAATTGATTTATTTGTATCTTTACCAAAACTATATTTGAAAACTCTATTATCTAATTTCAATTCAAGTGATAAAGGATCATTAGCTTGTTTATTGACTAAATCGCCAATTCTCCTATCAGGTTGAAAAGTCCAAAATAGTTTGGTTGCTAAAATATCGGCCGCACTATTTTGTTTATTATCTCCACGCTGGTAATCTTCTAAAGTCCGCACAGCACTGTACAACGCTTTAAGCAGAAAGGATTTACCGCAGCCATTGCTACCGATGATTAGGTTAATATTGCCTAAACCTTGCCAATCCAATTGTTCAATAGGCCCAAAGTTTCTTAATGAGGCGTTGTTTAGCATATTCATTATCCTTTAAGCCTGATTAATTAAAAATACCCTTCGCGCTTTTTCTGCTCCATGGAACCGGATTGGTCGTGGTCTATCAATCGGCCCTGACGTTCGGAAGTCGTGGTCAACAGCATTTCCTGAATGATTTCCGGCAGCGTGGTGGCGGTCGATTCAACTGCGCCGGTCAACGGATAACAGCCCAAGGTGCGGAAACGCACCATTTTCATTTCAACTTTTTCATCAGGGCCGATCGGCATGCGCTCATCGTCAACCATGATCAACATGCCGTCGCGGTCAACGACAGGGCGTTCCTTGGCGAAATACAGCGGTACGATCGGAATGTTTTCCAGGTGGATGTATTGCCAGATGTCCAGCTCGGTCCAGTTGGACAGCGGGAATACCCGAATGCTTTCGCCTTTGTCGATCTTGCCGTTGTAGATGTTCCACAATTCGGGGCGCTGGTTTTTGGGGTCCCAGCGATGATTTTTATCGCGGAACGAATAAACCCGTTCCTTGGCGCGCGATTTTTCCTCGTCGCGCCGCGCGCCGCCGAAAGCCGCATCAAACTGGTACTTATTCAGCGCCTGTTTGAGGCCTTCGGTTTTCATTACGTCGGTGTGTGTTTTACTGCCGTGTGAAAAAGGCCCAATGCCTTGCTCTACACCTTCCGGATTGATATGGATCAGCAGTTCAAGGCCCAGATTCTTGACCATCTGGTCGCGAAACTCGATCATTTCCTTGAACTTCCAGGTGGTATCCACATGCAGCAACGGGAACGGCGGTTTGCCCGGATAAAAGGCTTTCATGGTCAAATGCAACATGACGGCAGAGTCTTTGCCGACCGAATACAACATCACCGGACGTTCAAATTCGGCTGCGACTTCACGAATAATATGAATGCTTTCAGCTTCCAGTTGTTTAAGGTGGGTCAGTTTATAATCAGTCATTAAAAGTCCGTCAGGTTTGGAGATCGCGCTATGTTTATTGAATGCGCTCAATAAGAAGACGGTTATTTTAATTTGAACGGACTTTTAATGCCAGATTTGCTTGGGATTTATTGATAGTTGAGTAGCGTTTCAGGCAAATAGTGAATTCTGCAAAAATAACTCAAGACTGTTATTTAACTGGTTTGCAGTTGATGATTTATTGGGCGTTTTAGGGGAAGGCTAAATTTTAGTTAATAGCCTCCTGATGGTATTATTTGTCGGCTAATACCGCCATAAAATAGAGAATACATGAGCAATCCTGATTTGCATGCGATTTCGATAAAGGATATTACCCAAACCAGCTTATTAACCTGCTTGCCCAATGAGACGATGCATGATGCGGCGGTCAAAATGGTGGAACGGAATTGTAGTGCTATCTTGATTGTAGTTGATGATGAAATCATCGGCATCTGGACGGAAAGGGATGTATTGAAATTTGACTTCTCGTCGCCTGCTGCCCGCTTTATACCTGTATCCGAGGGCATGAGCAGTCCGGTTATCTGTGTTAATGAGAATGCGAGCCTGGAGGAAGTTTCGCTTAAATTTAAAAAAGACGGTGTCCGCCATTATGTCGTAACCGATGATCAGGGCAAGCAGCGGGGCATCATTTCTCAGACTGATGTGATCAAGAAACACAATTTTGAGTTTTTCCTGGTTTTAAAAACGGCGGGCAGTGTATTAAAACCGATTCCGCCGATGATCCAATCAACGCAGAGCATGGCACAAGCGAGCAAGCTTATGCATTCTTCGCATTCGGATGCGATAAGAGTTGAATTTCCCGATCAATCAATCGGCATTCTGACTGAGCGGGATGTGGTCAAGGCGCTGGCTTCTTTAATGCTGAATCCAATCGTTGCGGATTATGCAAGTCGGAATTTGGTTGCCGTTAATGAGCACGAAAGCCTTTACCATGCCAAGAAAATTATGCTTCTAAACGGTTTTCGGCATCTTGGTGTCAGTGACAATAAAGATAATTTAATCGGCATTATCAATCTGGCTGACATATTGGCGGGATTTCGCAGCACTTATGTCGAAGAGCTTAAAGAATCCTTGGCGCACAGGGACGTATTGTTAAGAGATTCGTTAAAGAGCCTGGGCTTGGCGAAAAAGATTATTGATAATACCCAGGAAGGCGTTATCACCACCGATAAATATGTGATCATTCAGACCTGTAATGCCGGTTTTACCAAAATTACCGGTTACACGGAAGAGGAAGTTATCGGTAAAACCCCCGGCATTATTAGTTCGGGACGGCATGATAAGAACTTTTATTATGCGATGTGGGAAAAAATCAACAAATACGGTTTCTGGCAAGGTGAAATCTGGAACCGGCGCAAAAACGGCGAGGTTTATCCCGAGTTGCTGACCATTACCGAAATTCGCGATGATGAAACCAATGAAATCAGCAATTACGCGGCCATTTTTAGCGATATTAGCCAGTTAAAAAGTGATGAGGAAGAAATCAAGCGACTGGCTTTCTATGACCCGTTAACCGAATTGCCCAATCGGCGTTTATTGAATGATCGCTTGGCCCAGGAGTTGGCGATTACCGGAAGATCAGGCAAAAACGGCGCGCTTTTATTTATCGATCTCGATCATTTCAAGAATATTAATGAAACCCTCGGGCACTCGGCCGGGGACAGGGTTCTTGTGGAGGTCGCTTACCGATTAAAGCTGCGTGTCAGGGATTGCGACACGGTCGCCCGTCTCAGCAGCGATGAGTTTGCGGTTATTTTGACCGAATTGAACGGGCAAATAGAGCAGGCATGCAATGACGCCCGGTATATTGCCGAAAAAGTGCAACAGGCTATTTGCCAGGTTTATTCGGTCATGAACCACAAGCTTTATATTTCTTCCAGTATCGGCATTGCGATGTTTTCCGAGAACTCCGACATAGCCCCCGATGACTTGCTTAAACAGGCCGGTACGGCAATGTATCGCGCTAAAGAAAGCGGTCGCAATATGTTGCAGTTTTTTCAGGACAGTATGCAGGAAGCCGCCATGGAAAGGATGCTGATCGAAAAAGAGCTGCGGCAGGCTTTGGATGAACATCAGCTGTCTTTGTATTATCAGCCTCAGGTTGATTATCACGGCAATCTTACGGGGGCAGAAGCCCTTATTCGCTGGAATCATCCGACCAAGGGTTTTGTTCCGCCCGATAAATTTATTCCTATTGCGGAAGAGTGCGGTTTGATTCAGGCAGTGGGTTTTTGGGTGCTTGAGCAGTCATTTATTCATCTTAGGCAGTGGGATAGGCTACAAGTGCATTTGCCGCATTTGGCGATTAATATCAGTCCGAGGCAGTTTTATCATGATGATTTTATAGGTATATTGGCAAAGCTTGTTAAGCAGTACCAGATCAGTCCGTCAAGAATCATGCTGGAATTTACCGAAGGACTGTTGATGAATGATGTCGATGCCGCTATCGATAAAATCAGGCAATTGAAAAAATTGGGCTACACCTTTTCAATAGACGATTTCGGCACCGGATATTCATCCTTGAGTTACCTGAAACATTTGCCGGTGGATCAGTTAAAGATTGATAAATCCTTTGTCGAGGATATTACTAAAAATGAAGATGATGCCGTTTTTGTGGGTACTATTATTGCCATAGCCCGGCATATGAATCTGGGGGTTGTTGCGGAGGGTGTTGAATCGAAAATGGAGCTGGATTTTTTAAAACAAAATGGGTGCCTTTGCTATCAGGGTTATTATTTCAGTAAGCCTTTGCCTGATGACCTGTTTTTTGAGCATTGGTTGAGCAAGGCGTCGCAATAATTTAATAATTGATGTTACGCAGTTAGTCGAATTTAGACTGCATTAACATTTTTTATTATTAAAAAGTGCCGCTACCGCGACGATTATTTGAATCGGGTTGTCGCACCCGAAGACGAGTTACTTTCTTTTGCTTCGTCTCGGCAACTGCTCCTGCTTCAAACGGGGGAAGTACCATCCGTGCGTAACATCAGTTAATAACATGATATTTTTTAAACGGATGTGTTGTTGCATCGTTTGTATTCAACACTACCGAGCGCTCGAAATGAGTCGGCCGGTATATTCAATAAAACGTAAGTGGATAAATTCACCACGAACGACTTGCATGGGCAAATATTTGCTCCTCGGTAAATTACTCCTGCATTATTCTACCTCTTGATCTATACAGTTGTGCAATGTCTGCATTCACCGCATCTCTGTGGATTATGAAGGAGGTAGGGGGATTGCCGAGAGACAAAAGGGCTGCTATATCGGTTGGTTCATGTTTAACGCCAACGCCTCGGCGACTTTGATGCCATCCACCGCCGCAGAAAGAATCCCGCCCGCATAGCCCGCACCTTCCCCGGCTGGATATAGTCCTTTGATATTTATACTTTGGTAAGAGTCGTTGCGTTTGATGCGGATTGGCGATGAGGTGCGGGTTTCTACGCCTGTCAGCACAGCATCTTTCATTGCAAAGCCTTTTATTTTTTTATCGAAAGCCGGAATGGCTTCGCGTAGCGCGGTTATCGCGTAATCAGGCAAGGCTGAGCTTAGATCGCATAAATGAACGCCCGGTGTATAGGAAGGCTGTACTGTCCCTAGTGCCGAAGAGGGGCGTTGGGCGAGGAAATCGCCAACCAGTTGCCCCGGAGCTTCATAGGTTTCTCCTCCCAATTTAAAGGCGCCCGCTTCCAGGCGGCGTTGAAAATCGATGCCTGCCAACGGATGGCCGGGATAATCGTCAGGCGTAATGCCGACTACGATGCCGCTGTTGGCATTGCGCTCGTTGCGCGAGTACTGGCTCATGCCGTTAGTGACCACATGCCCCGCTTCCGATGTCGCCGCGACTACAGTGCCGCCTGGACACATGCAAAAACTGTATACGGAGCGTCCGTTGCTACAGTGATGCACTAGTTTGTAATCGGCTGCGCCCAGCAACGGATGACCGGCATTGCTGCCGAATCGGCATGTATCGATCAATGACTGCGGGTGTTCTATGCGAAAACCGATCGAAAAAGGTTTGGCTTCAATATAAACGCCCCGGTCATAGAGCATTTTAAAGGTGTCGCGCGCGCTATGCCCGACCGCAAGCAGCACATGAGTGGTGTTAATGGTTTCGCCATTGGCGAGTACTACGCCGCGCACCTGTTCATTCTCGATGACGATGTCGTCAACCCGGTTTTGGAAGCGGATTTCTCCGCCTAGCGATTCGATAGTTGCGCGTAGCTGTTCGACCACGGTGACCAATCTGAATGTACCGATATGGGGCTTGCTGACGTGGAGAATTTCGGGCGGCGCACCGGCTTTGACAAATTCAGTCAGTACTTTGCGGCCGTAGTGATTCGGATCCTTGATCTGAGTGTGCAGCTTGCCGTCGGAAAAAGTACCGGCGCCGCCTTCGCCGAACTGCACGTTGGACTCGGGGTTGAACCGGCTTTTACGCCACAGGCCGAAAGTATCTTTGGTGCGTTCCCGTACCTCTTTTCCCCGCTCCAGAATGATCGGTCGAAAGCCCATTTGCGCCAGGATCAAGCCGGCAAAGAGCCCGCAAGGCCCGGTGCCGATGATGACGGGGCGTTGCGCCGGATCTTTTGATGCGTGGGTTACAAAACGATAAGTGCTGTCCGGCGTTAAAGAGATGTGCGGATCGTCTTGCAGGCGGTTAAGAATGGTCTGTTCATTTGCGGCTTCAATATCGACGGTGTAAACAAGCAAAATCGCATTGCGTTTTCGCGCATCAAAACCTTGCCGAAATATTGTATAAGTGATGAGTTCTGCTGTGCCGATGCCAAGTCGATCAAGTATGGCGGTTTTGAGCATGTATTCCGGGTGATTGAGGGGAAGTTTAAGTTCAGTGATTCTCAACATGTAATGTATTCCGATAGATCCCTGTTACAGAATCGTTTGTTTTGCTGGTGGCAAGGTAAAATAATGTTTATTATTTTACCTTAATGGGGCTTTTCTTGTTAGTTGGACATAATGAGGGTGTAGTTACGTTAGAGTGGGGGCTACAAAAATGACATTCGGAAAGTTATTAACGGCGATTGGCGTTATTTTGGCGGTTATCGGGCTTGTTGTTAGTTATACGCCTTGGTTGATTAACTGGTTTGGCAGGCTGCCCGGCGATATACGTATTGAGAATGAGCAAAGGTTTGTGTTTATCCCGATTACCTCCATGCTTATTGTCAGTGCTATTTTAACGCTCATTGTGAATCTTTTTTTCCGCAAATAGTGCATTGCTTAACATTATTTTTACATTCTATTTGTCGGGCACCTCGAGTTCTTGTAGAATGTTTTAATTAAGTATTGCAATGCTCATAATAAGTGTAATTTGGAACAAGAATGGATATATCACAAGAATTGCTACAGAAAAAAATTCTGATTGTAGATGATGCAGCCTCAATGCGGACACTAACCAAAGCTATTCTGCGAGAGGCCGGATTTACCCACGTTTTTGATGCGCCGGGTGGAGAAGAAGCAATGTTAATGATGAGGAAGGTAAAGATTAATATTGTGGTGTGCGATTGGAATATGCCGGGAATGAGCGGGCTTGATTTATTTAAGGCTGTAAAAGGCGATGCTAAATTAGAAACTCCGCCGTGGATCATGCTGACGTCTTCATCTGAAGGGGATAAGGTAAAAGAGGCCATTATGGCAGGCATAACATCTTACATTGTGAAGCCCTTTAAGCCTGACAACTTGGTTAAACAAGTGGTAGGCAAGCTTTCTTAGAGCATCCGCTTCTTACCTAAATCCCTATAGGTAATATGTTAGATCCGATTGCCAAAACCAAAAAAGCCCCATTCGCAGCCATAAGATTGCGAATGGGGCTTTTTTTTATGGCTGATTTGCTTCTATGCTAGGTTTAACTGTCGGCACGCGTCTTTTGCCGACATTCTTCTTGTCTCTATCGCGTATCTTGACTTTTTCGACAGCCGTTTTTTTAGGTTCGATTTTCTTTTTGCCGCCCATTGCTTTTCCAGAAGCTTTAAGTTTTTTAGGGCCTTTATATTTGCCCTCTAACTCTTTGATAGTGCGGTGTTTGAATTTCTGTTTCAAAAAGCGCTCAATGCCGGACATTAAGTTCCATTCGGTGTGTTTTACCAGCGCAATGGTCAGGCCCAGTTCATCGACCCGGCCTGTCCGGCCTATGCGATGGATGTAATTGATGCCGTTTCTCGGCACATCAAAATTAATGACCAGATTGATGCCTTTGATGTCCAGGCCACGAGCTGCGAGGTCGGTAGCAAGCATGATTTTGACTTCGCCCTCGCGGAATAATTCCATCATCCGGTTACGGTCTTTTTGATCCATTTCTCCATGCAGCACACCGACACGGAGTTTTTGTCCACGAAGCGGGCCGCGAAGTGCATCCGCCTGAATCCGGCTGTTGGTGAAGATCAACGCTTTGTCATATGTTTCATTAAGCAACAGCCAAGCCAACAATTTTTGTTTATGATCATTGTCGTCGGCCAGCACAATTTGCTGCTCAATGTTGCGGTGTCCGTCATGCAGCGTATTTAAGGCGACGACTTCATGATTTTTTAGCACTTTGTCAGCCATTTTGATGACGCCGAAATGGGTCAAGGTGGCTGAAAACAGCAGGGTTTGCCGCTGTGGGTTGCAGCTATTGGCGATGGTCAGTACATCTTCGCTAAAGCCCATATCCAGCATGCGATCGGCTTCATCCAGTATCAACACTTCCAGATTGCTAAAGTTCGGAATCTCTTGCTCCATCAATTCCAATACTCTGCCTGGAGTCGCAATAACAATTTCGGTATTTCTGCGCAGCATATTTTGCTGTAGCCTAAAATCATCGCCGCCGGTAATCAGGCCTGTTTTCAGGTCGGTAAATTCGGTCAACTGTTGGCAGTGCTTGAAAATCTGCTGGGCCAATTCCCGGGTCGGCGTCAGTATCAAGGCGCGCACGCCGGATTTTCCGGAGGGCAGGGTTAACAGATGATGCAGTGTTGGCAGCAAAAATGCGGCGGTTTTTCCGCTGCCTGTTTCGGCGCTGACCAGCAGGTCTTTGTGTTCCAGAGCAAGGGGAATTGACTGTAGTTGCACGGGTGTAGGCTGTTCAAAGCCAAGCTTTTTAACGGCCGACAGCAGTTGTTCATCTAGCGATAGGCTTGAAAATGATGGGGTTTTGTCTATTGGATTAGGGTGCATGAATCTTTAAGTGGGCAAGGATGATGGGAATCAATCTTTGTGCGTATTATAGACTTTTTGCGGTCAGGGTTATGATTAAATAACTATTCATTGCAAATCGGTTTTGTAGCTTTTAAGCTAGGTTAAAAGCAGGGAGAACATCTCTGCGCCTACCTAGATCAGGAAAGACCATGATACCAATTAGAGATACAGCGCCCTGCCATTCAAGGCCTTTAGTCACCTGGGGGATAATGGCGATTTGCATTGTTGTTTTTGTGGCGATGAAATTGATGCCCGATCAGTTAAGTTATAGGCTTCTTAACCTTTACGGCATGGTGCCTATTCGTTACACCAATCCGTATTACGGGTTGCCTTTCGATGGCTATTTATCTTTTCTGACCAGCTTGTTTCTGCACGGAAACTGGCCGCACTTAATCATGAATATGTGGTTCTTGTGGATATTCGGCGATAACGTAGAAGATAGAATGGGGCGGTTGCCATTTTTGATTTTTTATTTAGTATGCGGCCTCTTGGCTACTTTTTTGCAGTGGTTGTTCGATCCAAACCTCGCTATTCCGGTTGTTGGCGCATCAGGCGCGATAGCCGGCGTATTGGCGGCTTATTTTTTTCTATATCCGCTTGAACGTGTTGTGGTGTGGGTTCCTATCCTGTTTTTACCGATAGTCATTCATGTCCCGGCGATTGCTTTTTTAGGTTTGTGGGTTTTGATTCAATTACACAGTGCGACAACAGCAATGCTGTTTGGCGGTGTTGCTGTCGATGTGGCCTGGTGGGCTCATTTAGGAGGCTTTATTACCGGTTCCGTTTTATATCGGTTGTTTCTTCGTAAAGACCCAGCCGAAAAAAATGAATTATTTTGACGGTGTTAAGGTATAATTTGCCGCTTCAAAAAGCGGTTTTATTGACAACACACCAGGGTCGGGAGTCATTTTACGACTAAAAAGACCCTTAAGTTCTATCAGGAAATTGAAAGTAATATGAAAAAAGTTAACGTTGCGTTGGTCAGGCTACTTCAGTTTGTAGTTTTTGTGGTGTCCGTGTTCATGGTAATAGTCTATTTTGGCGCCATGGTTTTATTACCTTTGGATGCCGTTGTATTGCTGATAAAGCTGATGGGCGTTGTCGGGCTTAACGGTTTTATCGCAGCCTTTATCGCCATTCCGGCTGTTGGTTATTTAGGTTTGATGGTTTACAAAACACCAGGACTTTGCAAAATGGTGGTTGATGGGGGCGTTGACCTGATTAAGACAAGTAAAATCAGAGTGGAAGCGTTTAATGAAATTGCCGACGCGGTAAAAGCTTAGTTTTTTCGATTATCCGCATTCAAAAAAGGCGTGTCGATTTAGATACGCCTTTTTTTGTGCCTGTTACTTTTTCGAGTGCCGTTTCCGTAAAGACCAATAAAAAATCAATGTTCCGAACGCGGCAGCCAAGTGTTTTAGCGTGTGTCCGCTGAGCAAGCCAAAAGCGCTGTAGAGCCGGGCATCGAACAGCTCCGTGAGTTTCGAGAGCGCATAAGCGCCGATGACGCCCCAAATATAGTTGTCGTTATTCAACGTCGAGTCAAACAGCCACAGAATTAGCGGGATCAGTAAAACCGGTAAAAATTGCACCAGAACGTAAGGGCGCAAATCGCCGTGACCGTTTAATTCCGTCACATGCCAGTAAACCACTGAGATCATGCCCAATATCAGCAACGGGACAAATAACTTCCATGCCAGCTGAGTCGAAATATATTCTCCGGTAATAGCGCTGAACAGGGCCATAAAGGCTACTGTCATCGGCAGGCGGTCCCAAAGCAGGCTTTGATTGTCGGGTTGATAGTGGTAGTACGCAGAACCGAAGCCGGTCAGAAACACCCCGACAAAAAACGTCAAATACATTGCCTGCAATTCGGCCAATCCGCTGTTTGTCTTACGTGACGCGATTAACCTGATTCCCAGGGCACCGATCATGATGAACGGTAAATTGGACAGCACATTAAAAAAATTGGCTATGCTGAGGATGCGGCGATGGTCGGCGAAGTTATGGTAAGCCGGGTCCTGGGCAATCGGGTCGATGCTGAAAATAACGATAATTGCGACAACAATGATTGCCAACATAATTTTCAGGCGGTTATCGGCGGGCATAAGTTATAAATTAGGTAGTAATAACAAGGGACAGATAGTAAACGCTCTTGTATGCTTGGGACACAAATTTGTTATTTCGCTGGAGATCTCATCATGCCTATCTTGCTCGCGTTAATGGGTACGGCGATTGATCGAGATTGATGGCGTGGCCGATACGATTGTGTTCGTCTTGTCCCGCGTTTGTAAAAAAGCCATTTGAATGACGCCGAGTTACTAAAAGCCGTATGCGCAACCCCGCATTGCCCGTTGACGCCGTTTGTTTTCGATGCCGATGGATAGATAGTAATCCGGATTACTTGTGGTATATTCTCATTAAAACTGTACGGGTTGTCTAAACGCTGAGTTAAACCGGCACTTAGACAAAATAGTAAAAAATCAACTCAGGGTGGTAACAAGCATGTCAGCATTAATTTATATTCTAACCGTCATCTTTGTAGTGTATGTGGTCTATACCGTAGTAACCGATCGGTAACAAGGCAGGTAATTGGCGTTTGTCAGCTTTTTTTATAACGTGAAGAATAGGTTGCCAGCTTGCGGCGGCGAACGTAAGGGCGTTCAATAGGTTTAAATCGGCGCATCGCCCCGGATCAGGGAACGGGTTAAATGAAATGATCTATCGATTCCTGGCCGACTCCGTTCTAATTCTGCATCTCCTGTTTATCGGCTTCGTTATATTTGGCGGCCTGCTTGCGCTACGCTGTCCCCGGATTGCACTGGCTCATATACCGGCGGCCTGCTGGGGCGCATTTATTGAATTGACTGGAGGGCTGTGTCCGTTGACGGCGATGGAAGTCGAACTGCGCCGAATCGCCGGAGGCGCCGGTTATTCGGGCAGCTTTGTCGAGCATTATCTCTTGCCGATCATTTATCCTGCCGGAATCACGAGAGATATTCAATTCGGGTTGGCGGCCTGGGTAATACTTATCAACGTTGCGATATACGGAGGACTCGTTTACCGATGGCGGGTTTCCCGGTCAAAATAGTCGCAGAGGCAGGCTACATACTTTCGCCGCTGTGTTCAGGCAAATCTACCTTACATGTTGAGGCCAACATGTGCTCGGCCAATTGTTTACCCGCTTCGATCAACGGATGAATGACAAAAGTGGCTCCCAATCGATAAAGTTCGCTTTCCTCATCGTTATGAAAACAAAGCGTGCCGATATTGCCGGCAAATTGCAGGTTTTTCAGTTGCTTAATTGATGATGATCTTGCCTCGAATTCCGGCATGGTAAGGATAACGCCTTTAATTTTTTCCAAAGGCAGCGTTTCCCATAGCGCAGAGTCTTCGGCATCACCGTAAATCACCCTTCGCCCGTCGGCAAGCAAGTTTTTCAGATTGATAGGGTCGGCATCCAATCCCAATACGCGTGTATCCTGCTGCTTAAAAGTGAGATATGCCGACATACCGGTGCGGCCCATGCCCACGACCAGCCATTCCGTACCTCCGATACTGCTGGGCAGTTTATCCAGGTGTTCTACTTTCCGTTCAAAGCGAACTAATCGCGGTTCCATAAAGGAAAATATACGGTGCGAAAATCGATTTAACGGCGCAGCAATAGCCAATGAAAGCGCTACTGCCAGACCGATTACAGATTCCCAAGAGGGTGGCAGCAGATGCGCTTCGACGACGACATTCGACGTGATCAATGCAAACTCACTGTAGGTCATCAACGCCAGCGATGAAACAAAAGCCGTGCGCGCGCGTAAGCCGACCAGTAAAAACAACGCAAAGAAAAGTATGCCTTGCAACGGCAATAGCGATAGTAGCTCTAACACTTGTATGATTTCGTTATAACCCGGTAAATCGGCCAAGCCGATTTGCAGGAAAAATGCGGCTAAAAATGTTTCTTTTAGTCCCCATAGTTTTTTAGAAAGATCGTCTATATCGACGTGTCCCGCTAACATAACCCCCATTAGCAACGCGCCAATGTCGTTTGAAATGCCGACCTTGTGCGCCAAAGCGCCGCCGGCCAATGCCAGTACTATGCCCAATAACAATTTCAATTCATCGTCGCGGCTAGCGCTGAGCAACCGATATGCCAAAGGGCGAAGGAAAGGCAGCAGTAGCAGGCAAAGCGCCCAAGGCGATGGTTGTTTGTTATTGGCGACAGCCAACAGGCCGATGGCAACAATATCTTGTAATATCAATATACTTAGAACATCCCGTCCATACAAAGTGGAAAGTTCGCCGCTGTCTTCCAATACTTTAATCGCGAGAATAGTGCTGGAAAAAGCCAAACTCACGCCTATCACTAAGCCACCGGTAACCTGTCCATTAAAGCTAAAGTAAACCAGTGCAGAAACCAGGGTGACGATCAGTAAATGCAAGCTGCCGACGCTCAGCACTTCGCGTCGTAACAGCGAGGACGGTTTCAATTTCAGACCGACCGTAAACAATAGCAATTCAATGCCAATATCCGCTAAATGACCCAGTGTTTCGTTGGCCTCAACGCCGGCAATATTCAACATATATCCCGCCAGCAGGTAGCCTACCAAGGGGGGTAAATATAAGCGGCCGGTTATCAAACCTGCCATATAAGCAGCGCCAACCCAGAGTAATTCCATAATAAAACCTGTCCTGATAAGTAGAATTGCTGATTATGATAGCGCTATTTTTAAAATAGAATACCTTGGTAAGTCATTAGACAAAGGATGATGTGATCCGAAGTCGGGTTGGCCTGGGCAGTAATGAAATGGTGGGCTAAAAAAAACCTTCATCGCTTGCGCACGATGAAGGTCAACCCCTGTAATAGCTATGTTTTGATCGTATCAATATTCAGTTCCCGCTATTTTTTGAGTGGGCTCTAATTCCGTAAATTGAATAAACAACGATGATGAGTAAATACACGCTGAGAGCGCTGATAAATTCACTGGGCTTTTCGGCTGAAGCTTGAGGAATCGCATGGCTGTTAACGATATGGTTAGCTAAACGAGTGTCCGGTGAGTTGTCCTGATTCAGCGCTATATTGTCCTGCGTAGTAACCGTCGGCTCTTGCTGAACGTCAGTAGCGAAAACATTAAACGACAAGGTTAATACGGCCAGGTAAGAGAATAGGCTTTTCATCTTCATTGCTGCGCGCTCGTGAAAAATAAAGTTGACTGAAAAAAGATAGCGATACGAAACTATTATCAGTTTATTTCACTATGATGACAACGTTTTTTTATGGACGCTTATGTCGGACGGATGAGCGTAACGTGATCCAAGTTGGTATTAATGCGTTAACGCATCTTATAAATTCTCCGCGTTTAACAGTATGACTTCAATCTCTTCGGTAATTTCTTCCTGGCGATAAATCTGGGACTTTCTTTGCAGCTTTACGGTTTCATCATCCAGATGATTCACCGCGCCTTCCAGATGTTGCAGGCGGCTGTGATTTTCGGCCATCAGCGAGATATAAAAAATTTCATGCAGCACGGCAAACAAGTAATGATCGAGCAAGTCGGCAAAAAACTCGCCGGGTTCCAGGTTCAGTACCGGCGGGTTGCCATAATGAACGGTTCTCTCACTTGGCTGATTAAACGGGGGAAACACCTGCCGCCGGCTGATCTGATTGGATGCGTTATCGTGATAAACAACGGTCAGCTGTAATGTAGCGGTAGATTTGCCGTGCAATGCGCTGATGGTGTCAATCAGGCGGTTAATGATCGTAGGCACTTCTTCGGCGACATTGGCGCCTTCGAGCGTCGCGACCACTTCGGTGGCAATGTCCTCCTGCCGGTTGCAAAGTCGGCTGCCGATCGCGATAACGCCGGTATACGTTTTAGCGGCGACGGCATTAATCAGGCTTTCGTTAAAATCGCCGCAAAAACCGCGTTCCGCGCCCAGCAAAATACAAAGTTGCGCGGCATCGTTATCAGCCGCCAGGCCGGGATAAAAATCCAGGAAATCCAGCGCCGCGCGCTCGATATTAGCTACGGCTTGCCCTTGCATGGCTTTAAAACGCAGCAGTTTGTGGATTTCGATAAAAGCCAGGTTTTTCATCGAATTTAAAATGCTGCGTATCTCTTTTAACTGGGTGATATGCAGTTGCAGCTCGCGGCTTAAGCTCATGACGGCGGTGCCGGGTTGACGTTAATCCATTCGCCGAGCGCTTGCCGCCACTGCTCCTGGCTGCTTTCCAGCGTCAGTGTCGCGGCTTCAATACCCCGCTCAATGCGAACCAGAATCTCGGCAATGTCTTCAGGGTTTGTCTGGTTAAGCAGGCCTGAATTGAATGCAGTCAGCCAGGCCAGTTGAAAAAGAGTGCTGTGCGGAACCAGTCGATCCTGTTTCAAGATTTCCCGCAGCAGCCGTCCCCGTTTAATTCGTGCTTCCATTGACGCTTCCAGGCGCTGACCGAAGCGGGTGAAAGTTTCCAGTTCCAGAAATTGCAGGTAATCCAGTTTCATTTGCCCCGCTTGATCGCGGATGCTGATGTCCTGCGCCTTGCCGCCTATCCGCGATACCGAGCGGGTAATGTCGATGGCCGGACGAAATCCCGACACGAATAGGTCGTTATCCAGATAGATTTGCCCGTCGGTAATGGAAATCAGGTTGGTCGGAATGTAGGCGGCAATTTCGCCCTGCTTGGTTTCGATGATCGGCAAGGCGGTCATGCTGCCGCCGCCGTTTTCGGCATTCAGGCAGGTCGAACGCTCCAGCAGACGCGAATGGACAAAGAAAATGTCGCCCGGATAGGCTTCGCGGCCCGGCGGCCTTCTCAGCAACAAAGACAGTTCCCGGTAAGTTCGGGCATGGGTAGACAAGTCATCGTAAATGATTAGCGTGTCCCGGCCTTGCGCCATCCAGTATTCGGCCAGCGCGCAACCGGCAAACGGGGCGATATATTGCAGGCCGGGCAGGGCGCTGGCTTCGGCGACCACGCACACCGTGTAGTCCAGCGCGCCGTGTTTTTTCAGGGTTTCCAGGGTGCTGACCACGGCAGAGCGTTTCTGGCCGATCAGCACGTAGATGCACACTACATTCTTGTTTTTTTGGTTAATAACGGTGTCGATGGCAATTGAAGTCCTGCCCAAGCCTTCGTCGCCGACGATCAATTGCCGTTGTCCTTTGCCGATCGGAATCAGGGTGTCGATGATTTTTATGCCGGTGTACAGCGGCTTATGGACAAAATCGCGGGCGATAATCGCGGGCGAGCCTTTTTCCATATTTTCGCGGCCTGCATGGGTTGGTGGAGTCAGTCCGTCCAGCGGCGCACCCAGCGGGTCGATCACCCGGCCTAAAAATTCGTTGCCGACCGGTATGCTGAGCGAGTGTTTGGACAGATGGACCGTGGCGCCTGCGGTCAGGGCTTCGGTTTCGTACAGTAAAATCGCGCCGATCCGGTCGCGGTTAAGGTCGAAGACCATGCCCCGGCTGCCGTCGGCAAAAACCAGGATGTCCTCGATAGCCGCGGACGGCAGGCCCTTGATCCAGCTGATGCCGTCGCCGATCGAAACCACCGTGCCTTGTTCGATAATGCGCAGCCCCGGCTGGTAATTAGCCAGCCACTCGGCTTGTTTGTTCAGCAGGCTGTCCGTTGCCGCCGGAACGGCACTGACTGCATTTCCACGCTGGAGCGTGGGAACGATAGACGCGGCATCATTCCGGTTCATTGGCAATCTCGGCAAAACCGGTCAGTTCGTGTTGCAGGTTGACGTTGAGCACCCAAGCGCCGATGTCCATGCGCAGACCGGCGATCAGCGCTTTATCCTGATGATATTGAAAATTGATTTGACTGTTGATTAACGCATCCAGCTTTTGTTCCAGTTGTTGGCGCATTTCAACGGGTAGCGGATAGGCGCTGGTTATTTTGACCGGCACCGATTTTTTAGTGCCGAACAGGGTCAGGCACAGCTTGCAGGCTTCCGGCAAGGTTGTCAGGTTGTCTATCAGCAGGGTAAATAAGCGCGCTTCCAGTTCGGGACCGGCGGACTGCTGCAACAGCATTCCGGCAAATTTGGCGCCGTTTTGCAAGGCCTGTTTTTCGGCTTGTTGCTGTAACTCCCGCTGCTGTTTCGACAGCAATACAGCCGCTTTTTGCCGTTCTTGCTCCAGGTCGGCACTCAGCTTATCCAGAGACGCTCTTCTTTCGGCTTCGAGCTGCCGGTGCAGGGCGGCGATAGCGGCCTGTTTTTCTTCCTCCCACAGTTTTTGCCGATTTTCATAACGGCTGCATTGTTGTTCCGCCTGCTGTTTCAGGTTTTTTGCATCGCTAAGCGATTGGTCGATAAACTGCTTACGCTTCTCAATCACTTCCAGCAAGGGCTTGTAAAAAAGCCGCTGCAAAATCCAGATCAGGATCAGGAAATTGATGATTTCAAAAACAAAGGTGGATAGGTTGAATTCCATTCTGGTGCCTTCGAATTATTTAAGGACATATTCAAGCAGCGGATTTCGAAACAGCACGATCAAAATAATAACCAGGCAATAAATAGCCAGCGATTCGATCATGGCTAAGCCTATAAATAAGGTGCGCATGATCGACCGCTCCGATTCCGGTTGCCGCGATAAGGCTTCCAATGCGCTGCCGATGGCTTTGCCCATTGCCAGGGCCGGGAGCATTACGCCCAGCGCGATGCCGATAATAGCGGCGATGCTGGAGCCAAGGACGATTAAGGCAATGTCAGACATAAGTTACTCCGGTGGATTAAGTTGTTGGGATTGCATGGCTCCGGCCACATAGATCAGCGCCAGCATGCCGAAGATATAGGCCTGTACCAGCGCTTCAATGATATGCAGCATTAAAACCGGTATCGGCGCGAGAAATCCGGCCACCAGCAATACCAGCATGGCCGCCATTTCCAGGCTCATCATATTGCCGAATAAACGGATAGCCAGCGCCAGCGTGCGGGTGAGTTCGCTGAGAATATGAAAAGGCAGCAAAATCGGGCTGGGACTCAAGTAATGATGCAGGTAATTTTTCAAGCCCTGGGTTTTTATGCCGAACCAGTGAACCGAGAAGAACACCAGTACCGCCAGTGCCGAAGTCACTGAAAGATCACGGGTCGGCGAATGCAAACCCGGTATTAAACCGACCAGATTGGCAATGATCAGAAACAGCCAAAGGGATGCAATAAAAGGCATGATTTGCCGCCCGTGTTCCGGCGCGACGGCGGTAATAGCCTCGTCGATAGCCGCGACTATGCCTTCAACGGTGGTCTGCAACTTACCGGGCAGCAGCATGTCCGGATGCCGGGATGAAAGCCAGGCTATTAGCGTAATCACCAGCATGATGCCCCATGTGGTGATGACGGAGGCGCCTATTGCCACCGGGCCGAGCGCAAAAGTAAGTTCGTTTTCCATGATTCAGCCTGATTGATCTTTAATTGACGTTACGTAAGTAACATAAAATCACCACGAAGACACGAAGGACACGAAGTTTTATGTATTTTCTTCGTGTCTTCGTGGTGAAAATTTATTAGCTATTGAGTAACATCAGTCTTTAATCAAAAAGTACACATTAAAAATCCCAATCACCAACCCAGCAAACAACAAGCTGAGTGTCCAGTGCGTCGAATACCCCTCCACCCTATCGTCCAGCCAGTGCCCTAAATAAACGCCGGCGATAATAGGCAGCACCATAACCAAACCCAGTGTGCCGATTGACGGCAGGTTTGGGCGGTCATTATGTTCAGCCTTTTTGATACGCTTGACCTGATTGTCAATTTTCTTTTTGAGTTGCTGTCGATTATTCATGACTGCCAGCCGGTTTTACGTTTAAGCATCAACATGCGTTTTAACATGGCCTGTTCCATTCGGTGCAGACTTTCCTTGGTTGTATGCAGATTTTCTTCCTCGGTTATCAATTGCTGTTCCAATAAAGTGCTGATCCGTTCAAGGTCGGTATCGATCAGGAAATGCCGGGTGCTGATCGTCAATTCATTATTATTGAAATAGGCAACCGCTCCCGGCAGAGCCAGATATTGCCAATCTTCTGTCGCCAGACGAAAACGCGCCAGACCGAAAACCAGCGTAGTCATAAACCGCGCATGATGGGCTTGGATGCCGAAGCTGCCCGAAGCGTCCTCGCCGACAAAAGAGGTGACACCTGCGATGCGCTGTTCGTGGCTGGCATCGAACAGGTTCAGCACGAATGGGTTCATTACCCGTCCTGCATGGAGCCGCGCATATAGCATTGCTCTTCGGACAGCTCATCATATTGTTCTGCCAAAAAAGCTTCGCAATCGGTCAAGGTTTGCTCCAGCGGCACTGAAACTCCGGTTTGCTTGGTATGCTTCCGGCAGTGCCGTGCAAAGTGATCGCTCGGATATGCCGTTCATCAAGATGCTGATGCGCCTCGAAAAGATAGGCGATGTGATCGAAACAGGTATACAAAGCCTGACGCAACGGCGGCAACTGCGCACAGTCGATAATCACCACCGGGCCATACACTTCAACGATGGTTCCTATGACTTGGCGGTGTTCCTGTTGTGTCTGTAAACTGTCCAATATTGGGGACTCCAAAGGTGACGAAACGGGTCTTGATAAGAATTTACTTAAAATACACCTGCATAGCAAACAATTCGCATTGTTTAGAGATAGCGGCAAGGTCAAAAGTGTGTGGGATGGGATTACAAATTCAGCACTTCACGGAATGGTATGATATGAAATGATATGATATGGCTTGTTTATTTTGAAACACAATTAAGAAAATCATGAATGCCTCAGAACAGAAATTTTTGAAGGAGCTTGAAGATAAGCTTTGGAAAGCGGCCGATAAATTGCGCAGCAGCCTGGATGCAGCCAACTATAAGCATATCGTGCTCGGCCTTATCTTCTTAAAGTACGTTTCCGACGCCTTTGAAGAGCGTCAAGACGAGTTGGAAGCGCTGTTCCAGCTGGACAACGCCGACAACATCTACTTCATGCCGCGTGATGACTACGATTCCGACCAAGACTACCGGCAAGCCATCAATGACGAGCTTGAGTTACTCGACTACTACCAGGAAAAAAACGTCTTTTGGGTGCCCAAAACGGCCCGCTGGAGCACATTAAAAAACGCGGCGGCTTTGCCGATAGGTTCGGTGATTTGGCAAAACGATCAAGGCGAAGACGTAAAACTGCGTTCGATCTCCTGGCTGGTCGATAACGCGCTGGATGAAATCGAAAAAGCCAACAGCAAATTAAAAGGCATCCTGAACCGCATCAGCCAGTATCAACTGGATAACGACAAACTGATCGGCCTGATCAACAGCTTTTCCGACACCAGTTTCCGTAACCCGGAATACCACGGCCAAAAACTGGAACTGCACAGCAAGGATATTCTCGGTCATGTTTACGAATACTTCCTGGGCCAGTTTGCGCTGGCGGAAGGCAAACAAGGCGGCCAGTATTACACGCCGAAAAGCATCGTCACCTTGATCGTTGAAATGCTCGAACCCTACAAAGGCCGCGTCTACGATCCGGCCATGGGCTCCGGCGGATTCTTTGTCTCCAGCGACAAGTTCATTGAAGAACACGCCAAAGACAAGCACTACAACCCCGCCGAGCAGAAAAAGCATATCTCGGTGTACGGTCAGGAAAGCAATCCGACCACCTGGAAGCTGGCGGCGATGAACATGGCGATTCGCGGCATCGACTTTAACTTCGGCAAAAAGAACGCCGATACCTTTCTGGACGACCAGCATCCGGATCTCCGCGCCGATTTTGTAATGGCTAACCCGCCTTTTAATATCAAAGACTGGTGGCACGCCAAACTAGAAGGCGACGTGCGCTGGAAATACGGCACGCCGCCGCAAGGCAACGCCAACTTTGGCTGGATGCAACACATGCTGCATCACCTCGCGCCTACCGGCAGCATGGCGCTGTTGCTGGCTAACGGCTCGATGAGTTCCAACACCAACAATGAAGGCGAAATCCGCAAAGCCCTGATCGAAGCCGATTTAGTCGAATTCATGGTGGCGTTGCCTGGGCAACTGTTCACCAATACCCAAATCCCGGCTTGTATCTGGTTCCTGACCAAGGATAAATCCGGAGGCAACGGAAAAACAGACCGCCGAGGTCTTACTTTATTTATCGACGCCCGCAATCTGGGTTATATGAAAGACCGCGTGCTGCGCGACTTCACCAAAGCCGACATCGCCAAAATTGCCGAGACTTTTCATGCCTGGCAGCGCGGTGAAAATTACCAGGATCAAGCCGGGTTCTGTTTTTCGGCTGAACTAAAAGACATCCAAAAGCATGACTACGTGCTCACCCCCGGCCGTTATGTCGGTGCCGCCGAACAGGAAGACGATGGCGAACCGTTTGCCGAGAAAATGGCGCGCTTAACCGCACAGCTCAAAACGCAGTTTGCCGAAAGTACTCGCTTGGAAGGGGAGATTAAAAAGAATCTGGCAGGATTAGGGTATGAGCTCTAAGCACCCGCTGCTTGCTGAAATTTTGCAAGGCGAAAGCAAAACCCTGGAATTCAAAGCAACTTTGCCCAAAGGCGATCAGCTGGCTAAAACGCTGATTGCCTTTGCCAATACCAGCGGCGGAAAACTCGTTGTCGGCGTGGATGATGATCGGCAACTGGTCGGCTTACTGAATGCGGATATTTTTGACTTACAAGACAAAATAGCCTCAATAGTCCATGAGCTCTGTAGCCCTAATCTGCTGCCCGAAATTTACATTGAAAATGTGACCGGTACGGAACTGTTGGTCGTCGAAGTGTCGCGTGGTGCGTTGCTGCCGTATTACCTAAAACCTAAAGGACGCGAGCAAGGCACTTTTATTCGTTTGGGCGCAACGAACAGACAAGCTTCCCCGGATTACATCCAGGAACTGGAACGCCAACGGCTTAACATCAGCTTCGATGAGCAGATCAATTACAACCAGCCGTTGGCAACATTGGATCTCTCACCGCTGCACGCACGATTCAACCAAGTTGGTAAAGTATTAAACGAGGACAAATTACTGAATTTGCGCCTGATCCAGCGCGAACAAGGCCAGGATTTTCCAACCCACGGTTTGTTGATTTTATTGGGCCAGTACGAACATGTAGAAACCAAGTGCAGCCGTTTTAAAGGTAACACCATGGTCGTGTTCCTTGATAAAAAAGAATACCGAGACGACCTTTTTTATCAACTTGAGCAAACCGAGCTTTTTATTAAAAACCACCTGCACCTTAAAGCCGAAATTCTTGGCTTGCAACGCACCGAAACCTACGAAATACCGATACCCGCCATTCGTGAAGCGCTGGTCAATGCCGTACTGCATCGGGATTACACCAATTTCGGCCGCGATATTAAAGTGGGGATTTATGACGATATGCTGAATATCGTATCTCCCGGCGGCCTGCCCAACGGCCTGACTCAGGCTGACCTGCAACAAGGCCGTTCCGAAATCCGTAATCGTGTCTTGGCTAGAGTGTTTAAAGAACTGGGTTACATTGAACAGTGGGGCAGCGGCATTGGCCGGATTAAAGCGATGTGCCGGGAAGCGGGCAACGCGGAGCCGAAGATTCAGGAACGCGGCGACTTTGTCGATTGGGAGTTCTATCGCTCTACAATCAGCAATACCGAACCCGTAGCAGGTTCGGAAGACATGTCGGAGAAAATGTCGGAGAAAATGTCGGAGAAAATGTCGGAGAAAATGTCGGAGAAAATCGTGCGATTTATCCAGGCCAACCCCAATATCACCATTGATGAGCTGTCAAAGCTCGCAGAGGTCAGTACGCGTACCATTGAACGAAATTTAAAAAGCCTACAGGCCCAGAATCGAATAAAGCGTATCGGCCCGGCGAAAGGTGGCTATTGGGAGGTTACGGCATGAGCATCGATGCAGTCCGCCGACGGGCAGACAACGAAGCGGAGATTAAAATGAATCTGGCGGGATTGGGTTATGAGTTCTGATATGGCAATCGATCCAGATTACCGGATTTGGATTGGCGAATTAAAAAGCAAATTCCGCCAAGCCCAGCTAACAGCGGCGATCAAGGTTAATTCAACCCTGTTGGCGTTTTACTGGGAGCTGGGGGCCGACATCGTCGCCAAGCAGCAACACAGCGTTTGGGGAGAAGGCTTTTTAGCCCAGCTTAGTAGAGATTTAATGACTGAATTTCCCGAAGTTAAAGGTTTTTCCAAGCGGAATTTAGAACAGATTCGCCGCTGGCACTGTTTTTGGCAAGGCGATTCAGCAATTGCGAAGCAGGCTGCTTCGCAAATTACCCGGATTCCTTGGTGGCACAATGTCATCATCGCCAGCAAGAGCCAGACTCAGCAAGAAGCCCTCTACTATGTCGCCAACACCTTAAAGCACGGCTGGAGCCGTAGCGTACTGACGCATCAAATAGAAAGCCGGTTATGGCAGCGTGAAGGCAAAGCCACGCACAACTTCGCGCAAACCTTGCCTACCATGCAGTCGGATTTGGCCCAGCAAACCCTGAAAGATCCCTATGTATTCGACTTTTTGTCGCTGACGCCGGAACACAACGAGCGCGAACTTGAACAAGCCTTGGTTAAACACATCACCCAATTTTTGCTGGAACTGGGCGCGGGCTTTGCCTACCTGGGCAAGCAGGTGCCGCTGCAAGTGGGAGAGCGCGACTTCTTTTTAGACTTGCTGTTTTACCATACCCGGCTGCACTGCTATGTGGTCGTGGAACTAAAAACCGGGGATTTTGAACCGGAACATGCCGGTAAACTGAACTTTTACCTTAAAGCCGTGGATGAGCAGCTCAGACAGTCCGGCGATCAAGCCAGCATAGGCATTTTACTTTGCAAACACCGGGACAAACTCGTGGCGGAATATGCCTTAAGCGACATCAACAAACCTATTGGGGTATCGGAATATCAATTGACGCAAGCATTGCCGGAGATGTTGAAATCAAGCTTGCCCAGCATTGAGCAAATCGAGGCGGAACTGGCGGCGGAGTGGGAGAGAAAGGATGATTGAGGCTAATGTAAGATTTTCATCGTTCCCACGCTCCAGCTTGGAGCGCTAAGTTAGGAGACAAATAATGATTGACTATACCAAGTTACAAAAATCACTTAAACATCTTGAATTGCAATATGAAAATTATTGCAATGCGCCATATCGCAAAGAGCTGACCGAGCTGGATAAAGAAGGTATTTCAGAATCGACTATTCAACGCTTTGAAACCTGCTATGACTCACTTTGGAAAATCCTAAAGCGTTATCTTATTGAGGAGTTAGGCATTCCCGAAGTGCCGAATAGTCCCAAACCTATTCTCCGGCTTGCTTTTGAGAATCAGCTTTTTTCTTCTCCTATCGAACAATGGTTGCAATATGCCAATGCCCGGATAGAAACAGCGCACGATTATGACAAGGATAAAGCTGAGCAATGCCTGATATTGATGAAAGACTTCATAGACGACGCGATTGGCCTTTATCAAACGATGACAAGGACTACTTGGGAATGAGTGCGGCTATTGATATTAGCCCGGACCAACGCAAAACATTATTAGCGCTGTTCAAACGGTATATTCCAAACACTAAAGTTTGGGCGTTCGGCTCACGCGTAAAATGGAAGGCGCGTTCAAACTCCGATCTTGATTTGGTCGTATTTACCAACGCGCAGCAAGCCGATAAAGTTGCCGAGTTAAAAGAAATGTTGGAAGAAAGCGCACTCCCTTTTCGGGTAGATTTGCTGGTGTGGGACAAGATTCCGGAAAGTTTTCGGAGCGCTATTTTAGAACAATACGTGGTGTTAGTTGAGGCTGAGCCGTTGCTTCTTATGGGTTACGGTGCTGATAGGGCAAAGAAAATAACGGATATTGTCGATTTCAACCCCAAAAGATCAATTGAGAAAGGACGTATTGCTCCATTTGTTGATATGGCAGCATTGTCTGTTGATAGCCGGGACATTAGTGTAATTGATGAAAGAGAGTTCAATGGTGGCGGATCAAAGTTTAAAAATGGCGATACATTATTTGCCCGTATTACACCTTGTTTAGAAAACGGTAAAACTGCAAAAGTATCAGGTTTATCAGAGAAAGCTATCGCACATGGATCAACTGAATTTATTGTGATGGCAGCAAAAGACCCAATTTACGATGAAGATTATGTCTATTACTTAGCCAGATTACCCGAGTTTCGTTCTTATGCTCAGGCTCGGATGGAAGGCACATCAGGTAGGCAGCGTGTGTCATGGCAATCGCTTGCCGAATTTGGGTTTGATTTCCCACCTAAAGAAGCTCGTAGACAGATAGGTGCTTTTCTAAAATCTATAGACGACAAAATCGCCCTCAACACCCAAACTAACCAAACCCTAGAAGCCATTGCCCAAGCGATCTTTAAAAGCTGGTTTGTCGATTTTGAGCCGGTCAAAGCCAAAATGGCGGTGTTGGAAGCAGGCGGAACCGCTGAGGAAGTCGAACGCGCCGCGATGTGTGCGATTTCCGGTAAAGACGAAGCCGCGCTAAGCCAACTGCAAACCGAACAACCCGACGCCTACGCCGAACTCGCCCAAACCGCCGCCTTATTCCCCTCAGCTATGCAGGATTCGGAATTGGGTGAGATACCGGAGGGGTGGAGTACTCAGAACTTCTCAAAATTTGCCCAGAATGTACGTGAATCCATAAAAGCTGAAAATACCAAGGATCATGAAATTTATGTTGGATTAGAGCATATTGATAGAATTTCATTGACTCTAAGTCGATGGGGAAGTGGTGGTGATGTTGAAAGCAATAAATCGGCTTTCATTAAAGGTGATGTTCTATTTGGAAAATTGAGACCGTATTTTCACAAGGTTGCAATAGCACCCATAAATGGAATTTGTTCTACAGATATTTTAGTTATTCGACCTAAAAAAAGTTTCTATGCTGCTTTCGTTATATTGCAAACATTTAGTCCTGATTTTGTAGAACATGCAAATCTTAGAAGTACGGGTACAAGAATGCCCAGAGCATCTTGGAATGATATGGCTAGCTATCTTATTGCTACGCCAAATAACGATAATGTTTTCTTAAAGTTTAATGAGCGAATGAGTCCGCTATTAAATTCATTAGGTGTAAGAAATGGCCAATCAATTGCACTTGCTGAACTCCGAGACACACTCCTCCCCAAACTCCTCTCCGGCGAACTAACTCTACCGCCAGCCGAAGCAGCAGCATCCGAGTCTGACAGTGTTTAATACCTTGGTTCATGCCGATTATCTGGATAGGGCTTCGGTGCGCATTCAAAAATGGCCGTCCGGTTTTGAGTTCCGTAATCCCGGCGTGTTACGGGTTCCGGCGGAACTGGCTTTACAGGGCGGCGAAAGCGATTGCCGCAACCGTACGCTGCACCAGATGTTTTTAATGCTGGGTTTGGGAGAACGCGCGGGTTCGGGTTTGCCGAAAATACGCGCGGCCTGGGAGAATGCAGGTTTTAAGGTCGATATAACCGACACGTTCGAACCTTACGACCAGACGCTGTTACGGATTGAGCAAGTAGACGATACCAAAACTACCCAGAAAAAAACTACCCAGAAAACCATCGCCAGACAGCAGGCGATTCTGGATGTGATACAAAACAATCCTCATGCGTCCAGGGCGCAGATTGCCGACGCGCTGGGGGACCTTACCGCCGATGGCGTTAAATACCATTTGAAGCGGTTGCAGCAAGCCGGCTTGATAGAGCGGATCGGCGCTGACAAGGGCGGCTATTGGCAAGTTGTAAATGCCGGAGAGCAGGCGGATGAGTGATGCGACGTATTGCGGGTGTTCAGGAGACAGACACCCCATGACACCCCTCAAGATAGCCCCCAAGTTGTTGTGAAGGATTTTGACAAAAATGACTTCCGCTTATGGTCAGACCTTCCAGGTTTTTAAAACCTGGAAGGTCTGTGTATCGGCTAATGCGTGGCTATACAGAGAATTAAACAAACGGAATAAAAACAATGAACGAAGAACAACTGGAAAAACTCTGTCTAGAATGGTTCAGGGATAATGGCTGGGACGTCCTCTATGGCCCGGACATCGCCCCGGATAGCGATAACCCGATGCGTAGCGACTACCGCAAGATTTTGCTGGAAGCCGATTTGGAAGCGGCTTTTACCCGAATCAATCCGCATTTGCCGGCCGGTTGTTTCGAGCAGGTATTAGCTAAGCTCAGCAAGCCGGAAAGCCTGGATTTGCTGACCAATAATCGCGGTTTCCATCGTTTTTTGTTGCAAGGGATTCCGGTTGAGTACAAAGCCCTCACCCCGACCCTCTCCCACGGGGAGAGGGAGGATGTAGTCTATGACCATGCGTTTTTGCTGGACTTCGATAACGTGAAGCAAAACCGTTTTGTGGCGGTTAACCAGTTCACGATCAGCGGCAGCAAACAGCCGCGCAGGCCCGACGTAATCTGCTTTATTAACGGCATTCCGTTTGCAGTGCTGGAGCTTAAAAGCCCCGGCGATGAAAACGCCGATATTTGGGATGCGTTTAACCAGCTGCAAACTTACAAAGATGAAATCCCGGATTTGTTTGTATTCAATGAAGCCTTGGTGGTCAGTGACGGGTACACCGCCCGCGTGGGTTCGCTGACCGCCAATCAAGAGCGCTTTTTACCCTGGCGCACGATCAAGCACGAAGATGACAAACCGCTTTTGGAATGGCAACTGGAGACGCTGGTACGCGGTTTTTTCGAGCGCGAGTTGTTGCTGGATTACCTGCGCTTTTTTATCCTGTTTGAAAGCGATGGCGAAACCATCATCAAGAAAATAGCCGGTTACCATCAGTTCCATGCGGTGCGCGAAGCGGTCAAAGCCACGGTGATTGCCGCTCGGGACATTCAGGGCATTACCGAAAAACGCGCTACCTATGGCGACGAAGTCATACCCGGCAGTAAAAAAGCCGGGGTAGTTTGGCACACCCAAGGCTCGGGCAAAAGCATATCGATGTGCTGTTACGCGGGTAAATTATTGCAACAGCCGGAAATGCATAACCCCACGTTGGTGGTCGTCACCGACCGCAACGATTTGGATGGGCAACTGTATGCGACGTTTTGCAATGCCCAGGAACTGTTAAAACAAACGCCGGTGCAAGCTAATGACCGTGACGAGCTGCGCCGCCTGCTGGCGGAGCGCGAATCGGGCGGCATCATTTTTACCACCGTGCAAAAGTTTGCGTTGCTGGATGATGAGGCGGTGCATCCCTTACTGAACGGCCGCCATAATATTGTCGTGATCTCCGATGAAGCGCATCGCAGCCAGTACGGTTTGAAAGCCGTGCTGACCAAGGAGGGCGCATATAAATACGGTTATGCCAAGCATATGCGCGATGCGCTGAAAAACGCGTCGTTTATCGGCTTTACCGGCACGCCGATTGCGCAGGAGGATAAAGATACCCGCGCGGTATTCGGCGAATACGTGTCCGTCTATGACATTCAGGATGCGGTCGACGACGGCGCGACCGTGCCGATTTATTACGAGTCCCGTCTGGCTAAGCTGGACTTGAACCACGCCGAAATCGACGCGCTGTCCGAGCAAGTCGAGGAACTGGTCGAAGACGACGAAGATGTCGGTACCCGCGAAAAAACCAAGGGCGAATGGAGTCGTTTGGAAAAGCTGGTCGGCGCGACGCCGAGGCTAAAACAGGTTGCCGCCGACTTGGTTGCGCACTTTGAAACCCGAACCGAAAGCATGGACGGCAAGGCGATGATCGTGGCCATGAGCCGCGATATTTGCGCGCATTTGTACAATGAAATTATTGCGCTGCGCCCCGAGTGGCATGATCCCGATCCGGAAAAAGGCGTCATCAAGGTGGTGATGACCGGCTCGGCGTCGGATAGACAGTTGTTGCAGCCGCATATCTACAACAAGCAGACCAAGAAGCGTTTGGAAAAGCGCTTTAAGGATGCGAACGATCCGATGAAGCTGGTGATTGTGCGCGATATGTGGCTGACCGGCTTCGACGCGCCGTGCTGTCATACCATGTATGTCGACAAGCCGATGAAAGGCCATAACCTGATGCAGGCGATTGCGCGGGTCAACCGGGTGTTTAAAAACAAACCGGGCGGCTTGGTCGTCGATTACATCGGCATTGCCAATGAATTAAAACAGGCGCTGAAAATTTATACCGACGCCAAAGGCAAAGGCGAACCGGCCCTGCGCGCGGAAGAAGCTTATGCTGTTCTGGCGGAAAAGATCGATGCGATCCGCGGCCTGTTCGCGAAGACGCCGCAAGCGGAAGGTTTGGATATGAGCGGCTATGAAACCCAAGCGCACAAGCTGTTGGTGCCGGCGGCCAACTATGTGCTCAGCCTGAAAGACGGCAAGAAGCGCTTTCTTGATCTGGTGCTGGCTGCAACGAAAGCTTATTCGTTGTGCAGTACGCTTGATGAAGCCAAAGAGCTGCGCAAGGAAATCGCGTTTTATGCGGCGATTAAGGCGGCTATCTCCAAGTTCACCAGCGTCGATAGAAAACGCACGCAGGAAGAGAAGAATTCCGCGCTTAAGCAAATCCTGGATAATGCGGTCATTGCCGAAGGCGTGGCTGATGTGTTTGCGCTGTGCGGCCTGGACAAGCCCAATATCGGCTTGCTTTCGGAGGAGTTCCTGGAAGATGTCCGGCGCATGCCGTACCGCAATTTGGCGGTGGAGCTGTTGGAAAAACTGCTGAAAGACGGCATTAAATCCAAGACACGCAATAACGTGGTGCAGGAGAAAAAATACGCCGAGCGGCTGCAAGAAACGCTACGCAAGTACAACAACCGCGCTATCGAAACGGCGCAGGTCATCGAAGAGTTAATCCAGATGGCCAAGGATTTTCAAGCGCAAATGGCCCGTGAAGCCGAGCTGGGCTTAACGCCGGATGAAGTCGCCTTTTATGACGCGTTGGCGAATAACGAAAGTGCTGTGCGTGAATTGGGCGATGAGACTTTAAAGAAAATCGCCGTCGAAATCACCGAAAAGCTCAGAAAGTCCACGACAGTCGACTGGCAGGTACGCGACAGCGTGCGTGCTCAGCTCAAGATATTGGTTCGGCGGACTTTGCAGCGGTATAAGTATCCGCCGGATAAGGCAGCAGAAGCGATTGAGCTGGTGATGAAGCAAGCAGAATCGCTGTCGAATTCATGGACATCCTAAGGTGCCGCCAAGGAGGCTTAATCAGCTTTGCTAAAAGTTTGACTGGCATCGAACAGGTTCATTACCCGTCCTGCATCGATCCGCGCATGTAGCATTGCTCTTCGGACAGCTCATCATACCGTCCTGCCAAAAAGGCTTCGCAATCGGTCAAGGTTTGCGCCAGCGGCACTGAAACTCCGGTTTGCTTGGTATGCTCGGCCAAAACCGAAAACGGCTGGGTCAAATAACGTTGCAATTTACGGGCGCGCATAACGATTTTCCGGTCGACTTCGGCCAATTCTTCCATGCCCAGCATGGCGATAATATCCTCCAGTTCATGATAACGCGCCAGATGTTCGCGTACCCCTTTGGCAACCGCATAATGGCGATCTCCCAAAGTATGTTTGTCCATCAGTTTGCTGCTGGAGCGCAACGGATCGACGGCGGGGTAAATGCCTTTACTGGCTTGGTCTCGGGACAGGATAACCGTGGTGTCCAGATGGCTGAGTATCGCGCTGACCGCAGGGTCGGTCATGTCATCGGCCGGAACGTAGACCGCCTGTACCGAGGTGATGGCGCCTTGCCGGGTCGAAAGGATACGATCCTGCAACTCGGCGACTTCGGTGGTCAAGGTCGGCTGGTAACCGACCGTAGCGGGCATGCGCCCCAGCAGGCTGGAGATTTCACTGCCCGCCTGAACAAAGCGAAATACATTGTCGACCACGAATAGCACTTCCTTATGCAGGGTGTCGCGCAGGTATTCGGCATAGGTTAGGGCCGACAAGGCGACCCGAAAACGCACGCCGGGCGATTCATCCATTTGTCCGAACACCATCAGGGTGTCGTCCATAACTCCGGCCTGCTGCATTTCCCGCCATAATTCGTGGGCTTCGCGGATGCGTTCGCCGACCCCGGCAAACACCGATACGCCTTTGTGGATAGCGGAAACGGCATGGATGAATTCCATGACCAGCACGGTTTTTCCGACCCCTGCGCCGCCGAATAATCCGGTTTTGCCGCCTTTGACGAAAGGGCAGAGTAAATCGATAACTTTAATGCCGGTTTCCAAAATACCGCTGATGCCGATGGCTTCGGATAACGGCAGCGGTTTCGAGTGAATATTGCGGAATTCTGTTTTAGGCAAAGACGGCAGTCCATCCAGCGGCTCGCCGAATATATTCAGCAACCGGCCCAGACATTGTTCGGATACAGGGACATGCAAAGGCGCGCCGGTATCGAATACGGTCATGCCACGGCTTAATCCGGCGGTGCCGTGCAGAGTGATAGCCCGGATATGCCGTTCATCAAGATGCTGATGAACTTCGAAAAAATAGACGATGTGGTCGAAACAGGTGCATAAAGCCTGACGCAAAGGCGGCAACTGGGTGCAGTCGATAATCACCACCGGGCCATGTACTTCAACGATGGTGCCGATGACCGGGCGAGGCTCCTGTTGTATCTGCAAATTGTCCAATAGCGGCGACTCCAAAGGTGACGAATAAATTACGATGCTTTGTTAGTAGTCTACTTTTACCACGAAGACATGAGCGACTACAAGAATGAAGGATGTAGATCCACGCAGGAGCAGTGTGCGGGTTGTGCTGGTTCCCAATCTCCAGATTGGGAACCAGGATGCGAAGCTCCAGCTTCGCGAGACGGGAAGCTGGAGCTTCCGTAACTGAGTTCCCAAGCTTGAGCTCTCGTCTTTATATACAAGTGTCTGCGAGCTGTCGCCATTTCGACAGTCCCTTACCTGGCGGCAGGCGGAAAATAGGCCGATATACAGGATGTAGGCCGGAATAAGGCCATCCAAGCGCGTAGCGCGAGGTGGCGTTTCCGGCGAGTTCGGGAGGTGTTTGCCGGAAACGCCACCTCGCTGTCACTCGAACCAGCTTATTCCGGCCTACTTCGAGATGTGTATAAAGACGAGAGCTTGTGCTGGTTCCCAATCTCCAGATTGGGAACCAGGATGCGAAGCTCCAGCTTCGCGAGACGGGAAGCTGGAGCTTCCGTAACTGAATTCCCAAGCTTGAGCTTGGGAACTAGCGAATCTTCGGTCGTCAAGCCGTTTGTGTTGAGCCCTTCGACAAGCTCAGGGCGAACGGAAAAAATTCATCCGATCCACGTCGGGAAGTTATTACCGACTTTTCGTAGGCATGATGACGCGGGAACAGGCTGTGCTCAATTCCAGGTAAACATCTTCAGGCCTTGTTTCGTAACGTCTGGAGAAATGAAACGGCACCAGTTGTCTGACATCAGCGGCGCTTGCAATCTCGCCGCAGGCCCGCGCCGTCAGATGGCCGGTTCTCCGAGCCTGGTCAATGTCGTCTTCCAGAAAAGAAGCTTCGCAGAAAAAGAACTCGGCCTTGTGCGCCAACGCGGCCAGGGTGGCGCGGTTGGCTTTTGTCTCGGCCAGATCGGTCGCATAAACCAATTTTTCGCCGGGTGTGACGGTAAGGAGGAGGTCGCCCAGTTCTCCCGCCTTCCGGCTGCTGTTATCGGGCAGCCGGATCATCGCTGCGCTATCGCCTGCGCCGATAACCCGCTTCAGTTCGTTCAGCCAGGGACCTGCATCTAAGCCCAAGGTTTTAAGAACCGTATTGTCGACGTTGAATTTGGCCTTACTCTCAAAGGCATAGGCCTGCACCGGCGTGTGGTGATCCAGCGTGACCGTGCGGACAGTGAACTTCGGATCGTCCACGATCAATCCTTCGGCAAACTGAATTTCCGGGAGAGCGACGCAATCCCCGAAGCCCGTCTGAATACGAGCCCGTTGCAGCCGGTTGCCGTGAATTTCGGCGATTTCAAAACGCGGCCCCGTATCTCCGATGCGATCCCAAGGGACGCCGTCGATCATGCCTTTAATATGGCCGATCAAACCCGGCGGGCCGAAAATCCGGCAGCTTGGAAAATCGCCGACCCGGCAGCGCAGCAGCCACAGGAAGCCGCCGATATGATCGATATGGGCATGGCTGATGAACACATCGCTGACTTGATGGGCAATGCGGGTGGACAACCTGCCCGAATCGCCCAGGTCGAACAGCAGGCTGCGTTGCTGCTGGTGCAGGCGAAGATGTAGCAGCGGGTCGCCGAACACGCCGTTGATCATCGTTGCGTACATGCCGCGCAATTTGACCGCAGGCCTGGGCCTGCCGCTGTAATCCGTCGTCGGGTAGGGCATCGCGTCGGGCGGCGGCAGAAATTGCAGGTTGCCGGATGCAAACGGCGCGGCACTGACCAGTAGGCCGTTTTTTTCGCAACGGGCATCCCGCACCAGCAAGGTCCGGGTGGTTGCCGCAGCCGCAGGCAGCCGGATATGAAGTTTCCCGTCTTGCAGCGCGATGATCTCGCCGATGCTGACGGTTCGCTCGGTATCGACAAAGGCGCATTGGCGGCCGGTCCATGCATCCGGGACATCGATTGGCGGCGGCGAGCCGATCAAGCGAAGATCGACAACATCGAGCGTTATCTCGTCGGCGGCGGAGAGGTAAGCCCGCCATTGCCCGGTTCGTTTGTGCGCCCTGGTCTTTTGGCTGGGACGGCAGGCCTCAGGATGGGCATGCACCGGCAGGATGCGGACGTCCAGCGACAACAGTTCGTTCATTAACGGCAGCGGTTTCGACTGGCGGTTCAGCACCAATACGGTATCGATTTTCAACAGCTCGACCATGCCGGTCAGTAATTCCGAACCCGCAATGCCCCGGACCACGCCGGGGGCGTCGATCAGCATCAAGCCCAGGGGAGCCTTTTGCGTTAACCGGCTGACAGCCGACAACAGCGGCAGGCGAAAACGGCCTGCATCCAGCGTACACAGCGCTTCAAATGCCGACACTTGCCAGCCGAACTCCCGCCACTGTCCCAGCGATACCGTGCCGGGCAAACCGAAGCCGGGCGATCCGGGGTCGGCGGCGATGCAGAAGCAGCTTAGGCCTTTTCGGATAATATCCGCGCGAGTCCGGCGGTCAACGTGGATTTGCCGATACCGGTCTCGCCAAACAGCAAAATCCTTTGCCCGCCGCCCAGCAGTTGCTCGGCGAGGCTTGAAGGGCAATAGGGCGATAACGGGAGTGGCGCTGGATAGGGCATGGCGGCTACCTGTGCTGGATCGTTTGCTACTATCGCAGAAAATCAGGCTTTTCTTTTAAGGCGGGACACAAGCAAGGCTTAACCGTTCGCCCTGAGCTTGTCGAAGGGTGAGCGGTTAAGCCGATCATGGTTCGACAAGCTCACCACGAACGGCTTAACCTTAAACTGTCCCGCCTTAAACGGGAAGCCGAAAATCATAGCCAGTGGCAATTATGACAATCGTAATTGTTCACAGGCTCAACCGACCCAAAGCAGTCAGTCAGCGTAGGTTGGATCAGGCCGTAGCCCAACAAATAGGCTTTTCGGGATGACGGTTTCGATTGTTGGATTCAGCCCTACACCGCCTCCGCTGGAGCGTTACATCAGGTTCGGGATTTGAGCAGCTCATCAACCGTTAAACCAATATCTTTGGCGATTTGTCGAAGCAAAATGGGTGAAATATCGCGTCCTGCATGGAACGGCACGGTTGTGCATCTACCATCAGGATGACGGAATTGCTTGTGCGAACCGCGTTGACGGATTTCTATAAACCCTAATAGTTCAAGCAAAACGACAATCTCACGCGGTTTAAGATCAGGTATATGCCCCATGCTTAAGCTACTACGACATTTTGAGTTCCAATAAACTCGGCTTCCATTATCGGCTCGCCATCTTCAAGAAGCATTTCAATAACTTCCCGAAGATTTTTATTGAGCTCATCTAACGATTCAGCTTGAGTATGAGCGCCTTGGAAGCCTGGAATAAAACCTACATACAATCCAGTATCGTGACATTTTTCAATAATTGCGGTGTAACTTCTCATACAAACCTAACCTTTTTTAAGTTGGTAATTTAACGCCCGGACGGTGAAAGGCATTATGGACCCATATTATTCGGGAGTGGATTCTATAAAGCCGTCTCTCTGGAAGTGTAAGATTTTATCGTACCGTTGCATTAAAGAAATTGACCGGGATTGTTCAAAGGCACGACCAGACCCAAAACAGCAATTGATTTGATAGGATGCTGCCGACGCAAGGAAGCGCATCAATCGTTAGGCTGAATTTTTTTGGCATTTAGCGTAAACAAATTCAGGATCAAGATCGGCGCCGGATTCCCATTCGATGGTGTCAAAAGCAACTGTCACTTTTTCAAAAGATTCAGAATTCTTAATTCGATTAAACACGCCAAAATCAAGGTATGGCTTCATATCCAATACGCCGCATTCGCCGTTACTGAAGGTTATATCAAGCAGGTAATCATTTCGGGGAACAACAGCTGTTACTGATGGGTACATTTTATTTCCTCCTACTGTAATGGTTGGATTTTAAAAGGTTCTTCACCGTTCATAACCAAATTCCAGTCGTTCATAAGTTCTTCTTGATGTAACTCGGTCCACGCTAAGACAAGTCTTATTTGTTTTCTTGGTAAATTGCCTTCAATCACCTCGCAAGTGCGTATATCCACTGTAGCCGTATACTCGGCATAGTAGACATGAAAATGCGGTGGCGGATGCTCGCCCGGTGCAAAGTACATGCGAATTATTATTCCATAAAACATCGATATGGTGGGCAAATCAACCTCCCTGCGTATTTATTAAGGTAAAGTTCCGTTGGTCTTGGGTTATGAGACGCGTCCATCGGAAGCTAAAAAATAAACCGCATTATAACGGTTCCCGGGTTGAGCGCCATGTTCGGCTAAATGTGTGCTTATCCGGACTACCCCGGTTTTTGCGCCCCAAATCTTCTATGGTTGGTCGACATGCTTTTCCAGGACTTGAAGAATATTGCCTAACTTGTCCAGCTTGGCTTCTCGTTCTTCACCGATCTCGCCAATCAGCAAAACTCTTTGCCCGCTGCTCAGTAGTTGCTCGGCGCGGCTTGAAAGGGCAATAGGCAATAACGGGAGTGGCGCTGAATCGGACATGGCGGCTGCCTGCGCTGGATCGTTTGCTACTATCGCAAAAAATCATAGCGGGTGGCAATTATGACAATTTGGATTGGTCACAGGTTAAACCCGACCCATACCAGAGTTTTTAACAAAAACTCAATGGCCAGTTTGTTCTACATACCACACTATCAGGCACATGCATCAGACACCCAACTGATAGGGTAATCTGGTTTCGGCATAATCACCCATAAGCGGCGAGAAAATAAGGCCGTTATTTCTTAGCAACATATTTACTGTTGTTTGACTTACCTGAAAATGCTCGGTTGCATCGTCAATAGCGGATTCCGAATAGTCATTCTTTAAATATTCTTGCAAGGCGTTGATCGGGCAAAGAAGTTCAGCGGCAAACGCGCGTTGATATTTTTGCCGTGAGGTAAATAGATCAGTACTGGTTAACCATTGTTTATCCGTATTTTCTGTTAAGAGGTAATCGCCAAGCAGACGCGCCAATTCAAAGCGCTTCGCCATAGGATGTTTTTTCCGAGGTACGAATTTTAGTTGATTGTTATTACAAGGAATGGCTATGGCTGCTGCGCCGTTAGGTTTGGATGGCGTCCATTGTTCTACAGAGGGCGCTGATAGCCCCAATAAATCGTAAAGTTGCTTGTTGTCTAATACACCATCCCGCTTACTTAGCGATTCACGCAATTCGCGAGCAACAGCAACAGCACGTTGCCAAGGTGCGCCTCTTGTGGATTTGGCTTTATGTAGTGATGGCGCATTTGGTGTCCCGATAAGGCCAGGGCTATCAATCATTTCCTGGAGGGCATTAAGCGGTGAGTCGCCAGCGGCTTTGCCATATACCGGTGCGAGCTCGGAAAGCGCTTCTGTACCCATTTGTTGTTCTAATACCTGTGCCTTGCTCATCATTTCTTCGGAACACTCATCAGGGTCGTACCCCATTTCGGCTTCAAGGCGGCGGTAATTCAAATTTTTCGGGTCGGCACGTTCTTCCTGTATCAGTTGCCAGAGATTCCACAGATCGGTATTCGGGCAGCCAACTGCATCAAGACGGTTCAATACTGATGTAATAAAATTTTCCACGCCACGCTGAAAGTCAGCTAATTTGATGGAAGCCGGTGTGTCCAACCCGTTCAAATATCTGACGGATTGCTGGGTATTAGCGCTCGACGGGATTGACCAAATCTGCATGACTTCGCAGTCCGATGCAAATAGAGCCTTGGGCCAGACAAATCCGTGATTGGCGGCCCCCATTTCATGCGCCATGCGCCAATCGATAGACGGGGTTACCCTATGGGCAGGCAAAGGTTCAAAATTCAGCCGCCACCAGGAAGATGCCAACCACATCGCAAGAGGATAAGCCGACACCAGAACGGAGTCCCTAATTGTCTTGGCCCAGATGTCTTCATTTTGCATCAGGTTAACATCGCCAACATGCAAAGCTAAGTTCGCCATGGTGTGGAAGATTTCCGGATTATCGTGCCCGGCCGCTGTCCATTCGTGGGTAAGCTTAAATGTGGTCATTTAGGTTTTCCATAGCTTGGTTATCTCGGTTGCGAAGGGATCCGATTCTGGCATCGGGTAACCGTGATAAGTGCCGGTTTCCGGATTCTCAAGTTGAGCTTCCAGTGCGATACCTTTCTGGGTGACAGACCAAATATTTTGAGGCCACTCTCCGTTACAACGCTCACTGATAAGTCCTTGACGCAATCCAGATTGGAGATGTTCTAAAGCAATTTTTTTTGAAAATATTTTGACTGTGTCGCACAGGGATTTTCCGGCGCGTGGACCGCTTGGAGGTGTAAGACCAAAATCGCCTGGATTCATTTTGTGTTCCGGATTACCACCATAGCTAACCTTGTCTGCAAGTTCTGAACAACGTTGTAATTCGACATCTGTCAGCTTTTTGATTTTTCGCTTGTTATTGAACTGGTGGTATCTTTTCTTCATTTTTCCACTCGAACATGCTCATGCTCATGCAGTAAATGTAGAAACCTGTAAGTGATCATTGTTAAATTTTGAAGAATTTTTAAAGTGCCCAACTATACCAGACATTTGTTGTAGACAAAAACGACTTCCAAAGCAAATGCCAAGAAACATAAGGGAAGCGGTCTTGCAATTTTGCATCTAATCAGACATCACGCTCATCCAGCCTTGTCGGTCAAGCAACATCTTTTCGTTACCCGACATCTTGCTGTCCGACGAAACTCATGCGGCAGCACCAAGCAATTAAGCGCAGTAAATAAAGTCTTTTCGTTTCTGGAGAAACACAACTCTACGGCATTATTTGCTGACAGCGACTAAAATTTTTCTACTCACCGCCCGATATTTAACTACTGTGATATCGTCTTTTACCGCATACTCCGTAGGCATTGTGATTTAATTCAGGCCTAATCTGATCAAATACGGTTCCATCATGGCAACTTGCTCCGGTTACACCAATGTATTCAGGATTCGGCAACGTGCCCGCTTGACGACGCCCGACGATATGAACCCGAACACCGTAATAATACAGTTTCTTGGTTGAACAATAGCCCGCATCCGCTAACTCCCTGGCAACGCGTGCTTTAAACCGGTGACCTTGCTTGGCTAACGCCACTGGAAAAGAATCCATCAACCAGACTTGCCCTTGATTTTTTTCTTCTTGCTCTTGCTGAATGATTTCCAGCAATGGCGCGAAAACATCAGCTACTTTATTCAGTCGTTGAACAAAGGCGGTGTAACTGGGTAGCCTTGGAAACCAAGGCCGCAAATGGCGATTGGCATAACCATAGATCTTTTTTAGCTCTCTATTTTTATCAATGACACCGAATAGATAGATCGCTATGACTTCTTCATCTGTAAAACTCAGGTCGGCGTAATTCGACATGCGCTGACTATAAACCCAAAGGTTATCCTGGTACTGCTTGCATACATACAGGTAAATTGTTATTAATTGTTCTTGCCAGTTCATCGCTTACTTTGAGGATTGGGGAGAGTCGTGTCTTTCCCAATATTCTAGCCCAACCGGTGAGCTGGCTTCTATTTAGCTCTTAATTCACATTTAACATAGGCCTGATGCTGTTTATAAGCGCCTTGGTAATGCTCGATTTTGAAGCCGGTCAGGTCATGGATGCCGAGCATATCCGACAAAAGCCGTCCCGGTATATAACCGCCTCGCGCTATGGCGACGATGACATCGATCCGGAAATTCTCCTGGCGTAATTGTTGAGCCAGTCGGCGGCATAAACGGTAGACATCTTCCCAGGTGATCAACGTACAGGGTAAGTCTTCATCCATATCGAAACCTCGGGCTTATCGGCAATGGTCAATGGGACGGTTCCGGGCTTTATTGTATTGCGTTCGCCAATCGGCATAACATTAAAAACAGCCCGTTGGTCATTTCTGTAAACGGCTCGTAATCGAGCTTATCCGGCGTATCCTGAGCCGTATGGTAATAGGGGTAACGGTAGAAAGCGGTATCGGTAATCATCAAAGCCTTGTAACCGTGCCGCCAAAACGCCAGCTGATCGCTCAAGGACACTCCCGGCACAATGGCCGGAGCGGCGATGGATTGCAGCGGAAAATTCGTCGCCGAGGAAAACGCCTGTACACAGTCCCGCAAGATGTGCCGGGAGCGCAAGTTGGAAACGAACGCAATGAAGTTGCCGGTATCGGGATAAAAATGCTTCAGCAAAGGCGGATAAGTTTGGCTGCCTCGCTGGTTCCGATAATAGCCGACGGTCTCCAGCGAGATCATAAAACGTATCGGGTCCCCCTGTTGCCGGGCTGCTTTGGCATACACCATGCTGCCCATGCTCGGCCAGAAGAAAAAAGGCGGCTCTTCGTTCACAAAAGCGACGAAACGCAGGTTGGTTTCAGGCGCAACATCCTTGAACAAGCGCGAAAGTTCCAGCAATGCGGCAACGCCGCTGCCGTTATCGTTAGCGCCCGGACTGCCAAGGACTGAATCGTAATGAGCGCCGATCAGGATGACATCGTTGCTACGGCTGTTACCGGTGCGGGTGATTTCAAGATTGGCGCATTCAATGCCTTGCGCGGTATAAGTTTGCTTACGGACGTCATAGCCTTGCTGCCGCCATTCTTGCGTAATATAAGCCTCCGCCGCATGGAGCGCATCCGGATGAAAAATATTATGCTCGCCGATTTTGCCGGCAAGTTCATAGACATGTGTGCGTAAGCGCTGAATCGAGATTTCGTTCATGTTTCTGTGCCTGCAAAGTTAAAACGAAAGTTGGCAAGAGCTCCGGCGATGTTCGTATCAAGCCGGGGATTGCCCGTGTTACAAAGCAAAACATTGGACAGGGGTCACTTTAAGTCTACAGATTTAGAATCGGTACATGTCGGTAAATTTTACGTAGCTAAAGCCAGTTCTTTTTCTTGAAAAACCTGAGCAAAAATACCGACACGCCGATAAATACCGCCCACAACGCCGGGTAGCCCCATCTCCATTTCAGTTCCGGCATGTATTCGAAATTCATGCCGTAGACGCCGGCGATGAAGGTCAACGGTATAAAAATGGACGCAAACACGGTCAGTATTTTCATGGTTTCGTTCATTTTGTTGCTGACGCTGGATAAGTAAATGTCCAGCATGCCGGCGATTAAGTCCCGGTACGATTCCATGGCTTCGGTCACCCGGATCACGTGATCGTAAACATCGCCGAAGTAGCGTTTGGTTTTGTCATTAAGCAGTTGCGATTCGCTGCGTTGAATGGAAGCCAGCAATTCCCGCATGGGCGATACGCTGCGGCGCAAGAAAATCAATTCGCGCTTGATTTTCTGGATGGTACCCAGCGTTTGCGCCGACGGGTCCGACAGCAATTCATCTTCAACGCTTTCAATCAGTTCATCGAAGGTATCTTGCAGCGTAAAATACTCATCGACGATGGTATCCATGATGATATAGGTCAGGTAGTCGGTGCCAAGATTCCTGAGATGGCTTTTATCGTTGTTAAGTCGGCTGAAGATCGGGTCGAATATCGCATCCGGCTTTTCCTTGAAGGTGAAAACGAATTTATCCAGCAGCAATAAACTGACCTGTTCATATTCGACGTTAAATTCATCGGCGGCCAGTGAAATCGCTTTGATGACGATATACAAATAGTCGTCGAATTCCTCGAATTTCGGGCGCTGATGGGTGTTGAGAATATCTTCAAGCACCAGCGCATGAATATCGAAATATTGTCCTATCGCATCGATAATTGAAACGTTTTTCAGGCCGTCGATAATCACCCAGGTGACGGTATCGGTACTTTGGTAGGGCAGCAGTTCTTCAATGGTCTTGATGGTGCGCGTGCTTAGCGTTGATTTGTTGTAATCGATGACGGTGATTTTATGCTCGTGTTTATGCACTTCGCCGACATGCACCAGCGAGCCGGGCGGCAAACCTGATTTTTCGGAAGCGTAACTCAGTGATTCGGACATGGTTTATCCCTTTTGATAAATATTTTTATCTGGCTTAAGTATTCAAGCATAATGGCGCACATTTTACCGGTGTTGTAGGGGCGACCGGGTGGTCGCCCTTAAAGTATAACTTTAGATTAAGGCTTTACACAGATGATACACAAACCGATGTTGGGCTGGCGCGAGTGGGTGGGGCTACCGGAGCTTAAGCTGGCGGGGATTAAGGCAAAAATCGATACCGGGGCCCGGTCATCGGCTTTGCACGCATTCTCTATCGAACCTTATCGAAAAGACGGTCAACGCTGGGTGATGTTTGCGATTCATCCCTTGCAAAAAAATTGCGATGTGTGGGTTGAATGCCATGCGCAGGTTAAAGACCGTCGCTTGGTTATGGATTCCGGCGGACATAAACAGCGTCGCTATGTGATAGAAACCCAGCTGGTTCTGGGGCAGTCGGTGATAAAAGCTGAAATGACGCTGACCAATCGGGACAGTATGAGTTTTCGCATGTTGCTGGGACGCACGGCGATGGATGCGCGGTTTATCATCGATCCCGGCGCATCGTATTTGCAGGGTCGGCCGGATGCGGAGCAATACCAGCGATTATCGACACCGGAAAGGGGTATAGTCACGGGCAATTTAATAGCCGAAAGGCATGTTGACTAACATGAGCAAGAAAATAAAAACCGCATTTGTCTGCGATCAGTGCGGCGCCGATTATCCCCGCTGGGGCGGGCAATGCACCAGTTGCGGCGAATGGAACACTATCAAGGAAGTCAGGCTGGGCGGGCCGGAACGTGCCGGCCGCAAGGCAGGGTATGCCGGAAGCCGGTCCGAGGTCAAATTACTGTCGGATGTTAATCTTTCCCAGGCGGAACGGATTTTCAGCGGGATTTCCGAATTCGACCGCGTTCTGGGCGGCGGCATCGTCTGCGGCAGCGTGGTGCTGATCGGCGGAGCGCCGGGCGCAGGCAAGAGTACGCTGTTGTTGCAGGCGATTGCCAATATTGCCGCGCGCGGCGTCAGCGTGCTGTATGTGTCCGGCGAGGAGTCGCTGCAACAGATTGCCGAGCGGGCGCACCGGCTCAAACTGCCTGCGGACAAGATCATGATGCTGGCCGAAACCTCGGTGCAGCGCATCTGCGATGTGATGGATGAGATCAAGCCGCAAATTCTGGTGATCGACTCGATTCAGGTCATGCATACCCAGGATACGGAGTCCGCGCCGGGATCGGTTTCCCAGGTCAGGGAGTCGGCCAGTTATTTGACCCAATATGCTAAAAAGCATGATGTGTCGATTTTTATGGTCGGCCATGTGACCAAGGATCAATCGCTGGCGGGACCGATGACCTTGAGCCACATTGTCGATACCCAAGTGATGCTGGGATCGACCGATGACGCCCGGTTCAGGGTGTTAAGGGCGGACAAGAACCGTTTCGGCAGCGTCGGCGAGTTGGGCTTTTTCGCGATGGACAGCACCGGGCTAAAAGAGGTTAAAAATCCCTCGGCGATGTTTTTAAATCGACCGGACAAACCTTCCTCAGGCAGCGTGGTTACCGTGTTGTGGGAAGGGACGCGGCCGCTGCTGGTGGAAATCCAGGCGCTGGTGACCGAATGTCAGTACGGCAATCCCCGACGGCTGGCGGTGGGTTTCGACCAAAATCGTCTGGCGATGTTGCTGGCCGTGCTGTCCCGGCACGGCGGCATTTTTACCGCGAACGATGAGATTTACGCCAATGTGGTCGGCGGCATTAAGGTGACCGAAACCAGTTCCGATTTAGCCATCGTGGTGGGCGTTGTGTCCAGCCTGAGGGATAAAGTCATTCCGCATGATGCGTTCTTTTTCGGCGAAATCGGCCTGAGCGGTGAAATCAGGCCGGTAGCGAACGGACATGCGCGGCTTAACGATGCGGCAAAACACGGATTCAGGAAGGCGGTTATTCCCAAGGCTAATGTGCCTAAAAAGCCGATTGAGGGTTTGCAGATTCACGGGGTTTCTACATTGTCCGAGGCGTTGGATATTCTTTCAGAGATGTAAGGATATGTCCGGTAATAAACTTCCCGAAACATAAAGCCCTCATTCCCGGGCGTTGCGCTCGTCTTTATACACAACGCAGCCCCAAAGTCGTCATCAGCACGTTGCAAGTTAGACCTTCCAGGTTTTTAAAACCCGGAAGGTCTCTGCATATCGGCCGTTGCCCGGTTTGTTATTGCGGCAGACGGAAACCGTATTTTAAAAGTGGTTGTATTTGTATGAATTCAAACGGTTAAGAACCGGTACTATTTATCAATGAATTTTAAATTCCTTTGCCTTGCAGCCGGTGGCTTTGGATAATAGCGACTATAAGAGCCTGTTTTCAACTGAAGACAACCCCAATGATTGAAGTAAGCTTTGCGATTACAAAGCGCGAGATGAGGATATGCATAAAAAAGAATACCAGTTAAGGCCGGGAAATCCTTATCCTTCCGGCTCCAGGGCTAAAAACAAGGGTGTTAATTTTTCCATTTTCAGTCGTTATGCGACGCATGTTGAATTGTTGCTGTTTGATACCTCCGACTGCGAAGAGCCCTTTCAAACCATCGTGTTGCAGGAAGACGTTAATCGTACTTTTTTTTCATGGCATGTTTATGTGACCGGATTGCCGGCCGGTACATGGTATGCGTGGCGCATGGATGGGCCTAATCAAGTCCGCGAAGCGGGATTGCATTTTGATAAGAACAAGCAACTGATTGATCCTTGGGTGCGTGCGGTCAGCCATAAGCGATGGAGCCGCAAGGCGGCATGCATGCCGGGCGACAATAGACTGACTGCGATGCGATGCGTTGTCGTCGACGATCGTTATGATTGGGAAGGCGATGTGCCGCTACGCATACGTAGCGAAAAAGCCATTGTTTACGAATTGCATGTCGGCGGCTTTACGCGGCATCCTTCTTCAAATGTGGCCAATCCGGGCACGTTTGCCGGATTGATCGAAAAAATCCCTTACTTGCAAGCGCTCGGTATTACGCACGTTGAGCTGTTGCCGGTCATGGCTTTCGATGAGCAGGATGTTCCCAGGCACACTGCCGATTTGGGGCTGAAAAACTACTGGGGCTACAGCACCCACAGTTTTTTCAGTCCGCATCCGGGTTATTGCGTGACCCCGGAACAGGGAACCCATGTCCATGAGTTTCGCGATCTGGTCAAAGCGCTGCATCAGGCAGGCATGGGCGTCATTATGGATGTTGTCTTCAATCATACCGCAGAGGCCGGTGCAGATGGCCCGATCATCAATTTCAGGGGCATAGGCGATGATATTTTTTATCATCACGACCACTTCGACAAAAGCATTCTTCACGACTATACCGGCTGCGGCAATACCGTAAACGCCAATCATCCGCTGGTGGCCAACTTTATTATCAGCTGCCTGGAATACTGGGTCAGGGAAATGCATGTCGACGGCTTTCGTTTCGATTTGGCCAGCGCCTTGGCGCGAGGGGAGGGCGGCGAGGTGCTGCAAGATCCGCCTTTGCTTTGGGGCATCGAGCTTTCGGAGCAGCTGGCCAAAACCAAGTTGATTGCCGAGGCCTGGGACGCCGCTGGACTGTACCAGGTCGGCAGTTTTCCCGGTTACCGCTGGGCCGAATGGAACGGCAGGTATCGGGACGTCATCCGGCGTTTTGTGCGCGGCGACAAGGGGCTGGTCAATGAGCTGGCAACCCGGCTGTGCGGCAGTAACGATCTGTACGAGCACAAAGGCCGGCTGCCGATTAACAGCATCAACTTCGTCACCTGTCACGACGGTTTTACCCTGTACGATTTGTTTAGCTACAACGAAAAACATAACTATGCTAACGGCGAATATAATCAGGACGGTTGCAATAATAACTTAAGTTTCAATTGCGGCATTGAGGGACAAACCGAAGATTTAAGCATTCTGGCCTTGCGCAGAAAACAGGTGAAAAATGTTTTCGCCATGTTGTTGCTGAGTCAGGGCGTGCCCATGTTATTGGCGGGCGACGAGTTATTAAACAGCCAGCACGGCAATAATAACTGCTACTGCCAGGATAACGAATTGTCCTGGATAGACTGGAGTATGACCGAGCAAAATGCCGATATGCTGCGTTTTGTCCAACTGATGATCGCGTTGCGCAAACGGCATCCGGCCATTATGCGGCGGCGTTTTTTGACCGGAAAACCTGTCAATGGCCGGGGTATAGCCGAAATTCAATGGCACGGCACTGAAATCGACAAGCCGTTATGGGGCGATTATGACGCGAAGGTGTTGGCTTTTACCCTGGCGGGCATTGAAGCCGACGAACCCGACTTGCATGTTGCAATGAACATGTCGGATCAACAGCTTCGCATTGAATTGCCGATTATTGCCGGTCGAACATGGCATCTGGCCTTGGACACTTCGCTGCATTCACCGCAGGATATTGTGCTTCCAAAACACCAAAAACCGGTGCGCGAAGCTTTTTATTCGCTCACTAGCCGGGCTGTAGTGGTTTTTGAGAACGGGGAGCGTTGATCGGATAGTGGGTCGGACACATCGTTAACGCGGTTGCGGTATAAAGGCCTTCGGATCGAATCGCTCGATAACAGGCGGCACTGCTCCTAAGTAAAGCGATTATCCAAGCCCTCAGGTCTCATCATCTATAATGCAAAGTCGTTTCGCCAAAGGGACTTCCATGTCTGAACAAAGCAACCCTTATGATTCCATTCCGGATCCCTGTTCTTTAGCGGTATGGCTGACCCGCGCCGACCAAACCTTGTTGCTGCAACGGCAGGTCGATGATCTTTGCTTTGCCGACAACGCCAATGATTTCCCGGTAATAACGGTGGATAGCGAACGGAAATATCAGGTCATCGAGGGATTCGGGTTTTCCTTGACCGGGGGCAGCGGGATGCTGATCAGTCGCTTGCCGGCTTCCGAGCGTAGTGCGTTGTTACGGGAATTGTTCTTGCCCGACGGCGACGGCATCGGCATTAGCTTCCTACGTCTGAGTATCGGCGCGTCGGATTTGAGCGAGCGCTGCTTTACCTATAACGACAGGCCGGATGGACAACCGGATCCCGAACTGGTCCATTTCGATATAGAGGCCGGGGATGTTGAAGTTATCCCCCTGTTGCAGGAAATTTTGGCTATTAATCCGGAGATCAGGCTCATGGCTACGGCGTGGTCGGCGCCAACCTGGATGAAGACCAACCGGAGCTTCGTCGGCGGCAAACTGATGCCGGATTGCTACGCTGTTTACGCCGCTTACCTGGTTCAATATCTGCAAGCCATGCGGGAGAAAGCTATTACCGTCCATGCCATCACCCCGCAGAATGAACCGCTAAATCAAAAAAACGAACCCAGCATGATCATGGAAGCGGGCGAGCAGGCCGAGTTTATCAAAAATCATTTGGGACCGGCTTTGCAGGCAGCGGGATTGGCCGATGTGGAACTGTTTTGTTGGGATCACAATTGCGATGTGCCTGAGTATCCTTTGGCGGTTTTCGCCGATGCAAAAGCGCGTCGTTATCTGACCGGATCGGCCTGGCATCTCTACGGGGGCGATATTTCGGCCCTTTCCGAGATGCATCAGGCTTACCCGAAAATGAAACTGTATTTCACCGAGCAATGGGTGGGATCGGACGGCCAGTTCGGCGGGGATTTAATCTGGCATGTGAAAAATGTGCTGATCGGCTCGATACGCAACTGGAGCCGAATCGTGCTCGAATGGAACCTGGCCTCCGACCCGTTTTGCTGCCCCCATACGCCCGGCGGCGAGGCCCGTTGCGTCGGCGCGTTGACCCTAGGCGAAGAGGTTACCCGCAACGTCGCTTACTATGTGATCGGCCATGCTGCGAAATTCGTTCGGCCCGGTTCGGTGAGGATTTATTCTTGTGAACACGCTTCTTTGCCGAATGTGGCATTTTTGACGCCCGAAGGCTACATTGTTTTAATCGCGCTCAATGACCAAGTTGAACCCCGATCCTTTACTATCCGATTTCAAGGGAAAAATGCATTAGCCACCCTGCCGCCAAGCGCGGTGGCGACTTATGTCTGGCGAGCGGCTTAAAGGTTTCTGCTACCAACTTAAGCGGGGACAAGGTCTGAGGGTAAGCCGCTCGTAGCGAGCCCCATTCGACAAGCTCATGACAGGCTTCGGCTACGCCATGAGCGGTTTAACCGTCTAAACTGATAATCTCGTGGCCGGAATAAGCCTGGCGAAGTCCCACCTGTTCAGAATGTTGCAAGTTAGACCTTCCAGGTTTTAAAAACCTGGAAGGTCTGCATATCGACATGTTTCTCGCCTAACGCCAGATAAGAGACTGTCGGAATGACGACAGCCCGTAGATACTACGTGTATAACGATGAGCGCTGGGACCTGGCAATGATAGAATCAATATTAACTACCCCGGAGACACGATGCGCACCTTAAAACGCACAATTGCATTATGTTTGTCGCTGTCCATTCCCATTGCACACGCCGACGATATGGCCTACCTGCTTAACTCCACGCCGACAGAAAGAGCGGCATCACAGACCCGCTTCATGAAAACAAAGCTCAACCTCTCTCAGGATGAAGTTGCCAAGGTTCAGGAAATCAATCAGGAATACGCAGAAAAAGTAGAACCGGTATTAAAAAGCTCAAGCATGGGTTTTCTTAAAATGCGCGACATCCAAGCCATTTTGGAACAGAAAGACGATGCCTTGCGTAGCGTGCTGACAGCCGAACAGTTTGAGATTTACACAAATGCCAAGGACGAATTGAAGCAAGCTTTGCGACAGGACCTGATCCGACCAAGGGTAGCGTCTACAATAGACCCGCTCCCTGTCTTTTCGGGCTCAATGGAGAACGTCGTAACCGTACCGCCAAGCAGCGACGAGCGTAGTTGTGGAGAGCAGACAATCCGCAATTAAATTATACAAATAGCTAAGCTAGTTTTTGCATGTGGTGGAAATCTTGAATTGAATCCAGCTCATTTTTTTCTATTGCTTGCGCCTTAAAAAGATCCCACCGAACTTGTAAATTGAGCCAAAAATCCGCTGACACGCCGAAGAATTTGGCCAATCGTAGGGCCATGCTTGGGGTTACGCCGCATTTTTGGCTTACCAGCTCATCTATGTACTGATAGGGAACATGGATTGCGTCAGCAAGATCATGCGGGCTTATGTTCATAGGAACAAGAAACTCATCCCGAAGCATTTCACCCGGATGAGTTGGTTCCCTATTGGTTGGAATACGAACCATAATGTGCTCCTAATGATAATCGGTTACTTCAACATTATAGGGGCCTGATTTACCCCACATAAAACAAATTCGGTACTGTTCATTGATGCGAATACTGTATTCGGCATTTCTATCGCCAGAAAGACTTTCAAGCCAATTACCTGGAGGAACTTTTAACTCCTCCAATGATTGAACAGAATCGAGTTGATCCAGTTTTCTTGCCGCAACTTGCCAAAGTATTTGAGGGCAAGTTTTACGGGCTGCTTTCGAATTAACGCCATTGAATAGGTCTTCACTGGCTTGATCTTTGAACGATTCTATCATTTTGGCACATAGCACGGACGATATGTTATTCAAGGCTGATGGCTTTTTAACCTAACGTAAACTCTGTAGAGTACCCGCTGAACATTGCCGCTATTCAAGTACCGGTCATTATGCAGGATTGGAGGGATTAATTAGACGCTTGGGCCGGCAACGCTGGAGCGAAGGAACGATAAAAATGATACTTAAAGCAGCTTAACAAGAGCGGCAACTATGCCGATGGATAAAGCCATAAGAGCCCCCAGTTTGATAATCAGACGCTGCTCAAGCTGAACAAAATGCGCATCCACTTGGACGAACCGAGTATCTATATCACGGCGCAAAGATTCCATTTCACGATGCAAATCTTCCTTGGTGACCAACTCCTTGAGATTAACTTCAAGTGCTTCGGACAACACCTCGGCTTCAGCCTCAGCTTGTTTATCAGGAACGCCTGCAGCTTTAAGCCTATTGGCATATTTTAAAGTATCAAATGTAATCGCTGCCATGATATTGCCGCCTGTTTCTATTTGAAATTTAGTCTACCACGCTTGACAGCCAAGATAAACCTGGAGTTGGATTCCCAAACTGGAGATTGGGAATCGGCATAAAATAAAAATGCACCGTACAAGACTTGACCCTTGCTTACTTTGCGAAATGCGTTGCGCAGTTGCCGGACGTGTCGCACCAGCAAATCGGAACAACGAGTAGCAGGACGGGGCATGTTGTCCCGTCCTGCTCGGGAAAACCGCATGTCCGGTGGTGTGGGAGGAATGACGGGGGGCAATCCCGTCATCTCCACCCGATCAGCGTTAAGTGCATCTAATCGTGTTGAAAGTTCAATTGCATGCGTCCAAGTAAAGCATGGCGGTTGCAAAGTCGCTTTCGTCATCGGGGTTTTTCATCATCGCGGATTTTAAAACTGTCAATTTGTCTTCCGTCGGTTTGAGGCGTTTGTTAATGGCATCAAGTTCGGGGCCTAAAGCTTTTAATTTGGCTTGATCGTGATGCTGATGGGCTATCAGAAGTTCCTTCTTGATTTTTATTTTTTCGCATTGATCCATGTGCGATTGCTTCATCAAATCAATGGCGGCTTCCACCTCCGCGCTGTTGGCGGCAACAGATGCGGAGAATGAAAATCCAACGGCGACTGCCAAAGCAAAAAACAACTGTTTGAACAACACAGCCTTTGTGTGAAACACAGGATCTTGTAAATCTTTACTGTGTTGAAAAACAAACACTTTAGGTTCGGCATTTTTATCTTTCATAGTGGTTTCCCTTGCTTCAACATTAAAGCTGAGTTGAGCAGCTTGTCTGCTCAAACGAAACTTATGCCCTTTGGGTATAAGGATTTTTTCATGATCGCCTGCCCAAACTGGCTAGTGGCTAACGATAATGACCTGTCTGCTAAGAGCGGTACTACGCCACGGCAATTGTTGGCCTTTAAAATTAAGAGAACTGCCGCTGTTTTCCAAATCAAAACTTTCATTAAGTTCCGCATCCTTTTCAACTGGGCGTGGCGCATTGTATTCGCCCAAGTAGGTTTTAACCCCATTTGGATGCAAAATCAACACGGCGACTTGCTGCCGATAGAGTCCATAGAATGGGCTGACAACAGATCGTTGCTTTGAAGCCCCGGATTCCGCAAGCTCCATCCAGGCTACTTGCTGGCTATTCCTGTATTTCCTTGGCAAAGCTCAATAGTCGGTTTAAATAATTATGAAATTTCACATCGCGAAACAATGTTTCATAATGTGAAATACGCCCATTGGGCGTACAATTATATTTACAGCTCACCCTTAGGGATTATCGTTAAATTGATTTTTCCGTAGGAAAAAGCACCCTCAGGTGGTTTTTCTTTTAGGAGCAAAGAGTGTGTGAACCATTGTTTATATTGACGACTATAACTTCTACATTGGTTTACTCAAGAACACGGCGCACAAATATAACAACCCATACTAACAGGAGGCGGACATGCAGTTTTTTGATGCTACGAATGCAACGACAATTATCCGTAAAGGTTCTGAGGGCCGCACGAAAGAGCAACGAGCGGAGCTGTTGAGAAAAGCGCAGATACTCGATGCCAATGGCGATTATGTGAAACGCTTCTTTTCCGCAGAGACCTTGGAAAAAGACAAAGCCCGCCGTCTAAGCAAATAAGGTGTACTCGTCAAAACCTGCCTTTGTCCTTGGTTTTCATGGCCTTGACGAAACGGTAGGCAAAAAGGTGCTGAATGGCGAAGACATGCTTCGGCCCAGCACAAACAGCTATGATTGGCTTGGCCCTGGGGTTTATTTTTGGGAAAACAGCGACGAACGCGCCCGCCAATATGCCGAACAGGCCTGTAAACGCCGCAACTCTACAATTAATCAACCTTTTGTTATCGGCGCCGTCATTGATCTTGGCAACTGCCTGGATTTGCTTGATAAGAGATGGCTGGATTTTCTGCGCGCCGCTTATGACGACATGGTATGTGGACTGGAAGATCACGAGCTGCCCGCTAACCGGCCGTTTGGCGAGGCGGATGTTAATTTCAAAAAGCGTTGATCTTGATTGTGCGGTGATTCGCTACGCTGTCGCATTAGCCCAAGCAGAAGGTATTAAATTCGATTCTGTCAGGGCTGTCTTTTGGGAAGGCGAAGCGCTTTATCCCGGTGCCGGTTTTAGAACGCATAACCACATTCAATTATCCATCATCAACCCTAATTGTATTAAAGGGATATTCCTTCCTCGTGAAAAAGTCGATTTTTAGCTTTTCAAACTAACATTGACGACCGCAACTTCAATAGACTGAGCCGGGGCGGGTACGGTTTTCTATCGTGAAAGCTGTAAGACGAAACTCCCACCGGCCAAAAAACGGACAATCTAAGCCAAAGCCGTGAACGCCGCAGTCCCCCTGTGAACCGCACCACCATAGGAATGCACACGTATCGAGCGACTTCCCGTGCGGTTCGTGCCTCACCGCACACTACGGGCTTGCTGCCGATAGAGTCCATAGAATGGGCTGACAACAGATCGTAGCTTCGAAGCCCCGGATTCCGCTGCGCTTCATCCGGGATACTTGCTTAGTTCGGACATTGCAGAAATATTAGGGACGGGGTTGTAAACCCCGTCCAGCTCGGAGGTCCCTCATCCTTTTCAACTGGGAGTGGCGCATTGTCTTCGCCCATGTCGGTTTTAACTCCATTTGGATGCAAAATCAACATGGCGACTTGCTGCCGATAGAGTCCATAGAATGTGCTAAAGCCGGTCGGGACATGTTGCCCCGACCGAAACATTTTGCGTTAATTAATTTTGGTTCTTTAGCTCAGAAATCGCAGAAACGTTAGGGCCGGGGTTGCAAACCCCGGCCCGCTCGGGGTTAACGGCATTCCCGATAGCCGCAGTGCGTGGGTAAAGTTGGATTTGATCGCCCGCCAGCGTCCCGAGTAATCGGCATCGCCGTCAGGCAGCGTCCAAACAGCATGCAAGTGATCCGGCAGAATAACAATGGCGTCGATGGTGAAAGGCCGTTCCGCCCGCACCACCGTGCGAAATGCGTTTCGCAGTAGCCCGACGTGTCGCACCAGCACATCGGAACAACGATCCCGCAACGTCACCGTAAAGAAATACGTCCCTCCAGCAACCCGGTTCCGCCGATATAACACCATGCCGCACCATCAATTTAGTTTGAAAAGTTACGTAGCCCGTATACAGCGTAGCGGAATACGGGATGATCAGTGCCGCGAAGCCCTGGATTCCGCTACGCTTCATCCAGGTACTTGCTACTCGCCACATGGCTTTATTCGGCAATTAATGCGCAAATATTCTCGTTTATCGCCTTGTGATAAAATTATTAATGGTAATACTTACAAAGAAATAGAAAATTAAATAAAAAATAAAAAATAAAAGCATTGTCTAATAGATTCTAACGTGATAGCTATTTATGTAGTGTTGTGGTATGATTTTATTTAGACTCAATTAGGCTTTAAATTTCCCTCTCTATAATTTAAGGATTTTCTATTACTATGACTTATGATCAATCGCCACCAATACCAAGCGGAGCAAATTCAAGCTTACCATCACCACGCATTCCAATTGACACCTGCGAAGACCTGTTTGAAAAATTGAAATGGGAGCACCAAGAATTGCAACAGGACTGGACGAATAAATACAAGACTTCAAACTTCGTCCTTACCGCGTACCACCTATACCAAGATTATGTTCCGCGTGCAGGCACTCGTCGACAAAGGCAATGTAAAGGCAAACTGCCAAATAGCGCAAAAAAATTATTTGACACTCTGCGCGACATTACGAATGCCAGCAAGCATTTTGTGCTAAATACAGATGGCCAAAAAAAACAGATCGTGACCGATGTCTCAAAACCTGAAATTAGAGATATGTACGCATACCTAATAGCTGGCCCCGTCCCATATATAACAGTAGACGGAGCACTTCCAAGCTTACCCGAACTTGCCGACCTTACGATGCAGAGCCTTGATTGGATTTTGCAGGGAAATTCACATGCTTTTCCTCAGCAGCTCGACGAGCTACTGAAAAAAGTTTTCCTGCCATTGCAAGGAAAATCGTAACACGGTAAGGCGAGGTATTTGTAGGGAGGGTAGATTCTTCGGCAGGCAATCTGCCGCAACTGCGACAGACTATAATTGGCGCTGTGCGTTATTGGCTGGTGCGAAACTGCCTTACTCCCTCTGCAAGAAGCATCTTAACAAAAGAAGAAAGGAACTATTATTAATGAACAAAAAGAAAATTGTAGGCGCGAAGGCTGATAAAAAAGGCACAATTACGCACGTTAAAATCGAAGGCAATCAAAATTTCACGCCTATAAAAAAAGCCATTGAATTGACTGAAAGAGGAATAGTTGATCTCGTCGTTGTCAAACCCTCTAATGCAAAGGTACATTTGCGCACTCGCCCAGATGACGCAACTAGCAATAATCTGGATGAGATGGCGGGCGACAAGTAGCTACTAATATTCACAAAGGAGGGTGTAAAAAAATCTGTGTAAACTGCCTCTAATTAAAATTAGGCATCCTGTCCTGATACATAATCATAAACTGATTAATAGCGGGTTTCCAATCGCGCAATGGCATGGACCATTTTTTTGCGGC
>Ga0208513_100064_pt1 | contig 54922 bp, 59 predicted proteins | sample LakWasMet45_HOW7_2_FD_183883 | JGI IMG/M metagenome (GOLD analysis project Ga0208513, IMG submission 183883) | Freshwater sediment methanotrophic microbial communities from Lake Washington under simulated oxygen tension - Sediment Metagenome... | ecosystem: Environmental > Aquatic > Freshwater >...
CTTTTTCCGTTATCAAACCAATCCACGCCCGGCATATCGCGATACTCGATGACGTAATGACCACCGGCTCAACAGTTCATGAACTGGCTTACGTGTTGAAAAAAGCAGGCGCTAGCCGGGTCGATGTCTGGGTGTGCGCCAGGGCTTGATTCACCAATATCGTCAGGGTTAATCCGGGTACTTTTTTCCGACTGCGAACGTCAATAAGCCCAGCTCTCATGCCTAACCGGTAGCCTATTCAATTCATCCTTATAGAATCGCCAAAGCGGCATGAACCGGTCCATTAAGGTTATGAATCGATTGTTGTGACTGGGTTCCAACAGGTGAACCATCTCATGCACGACGATGTATTCCAGACATTCCGGCGGTTTCTTGGCCAGCTCGGCATTAAGCCGGATACTTTTGGAACCGGGATTACAACTGCCCCATTTCGTTTTCATTCTTTGCACAAAGAACCGCTCCACCTTCACCCCTATAAGCGGCTCCCATTTGGCAATCAAAACCGGCACGGCTTCCTTGAGCCTCTCCCGATACCATGCTTCAAGAATCGCCTGTTTTTTTTCCTCGCTGCTTGCAGGACGAATCTGAAGACGTATTTTATTGTGCGTTAACGCCACTTCCGGCGCGGCATCGTTCTCAACCAATTGAAGCAGGTAGCGCTTGCCCCAAACATAATGGCTTTCGCGGCCGAGGTATTCGCGCGGCGTCTCACGCAGCTGTCCGCGCAACTTTTGCTGTTGGCTCTTGATCCAATCGAGCTTGGTACTTGTCGATATAAAGATAAGTGCAGCTCGGCGCATCGAAACCGGTCAGCAGCTTATCCACCACGACCAGCAGCTTCATGTTGGCCGGTTGCTCCTTGAACAATTTCTTGGCGTTATCCTCATAACTCTCGGTTTTGGACTTGCCGGGCAGTGCATTCACATTGTGCAGCAGCTCGGTGTAAGTGTTGTAGATAAACAGCTTGTCCGTCTCCGTGTTCGCGCCGGTATCCTCCAACGTGACGTCTTTAATCTGCGGGTTATAGGAGGTGACGACAGCGCATTTGCCTTTAAACACCGTCTTCTGAAACAGCTCAAAATACTTGCATGCCTCATAGATGCTGGAGGCTACCAGAATAGCGGTGCCGCGCCCGTCATTCAGGCGGCGTCTTTTGAAGTCGAAGATGATGTCGGCAACCACCCGCGCCATCCGGGATTTGGAGCTGAGCACATTCTGCATCGTACCCCACTTTTCGCGCAGCGCGGCCTTTTGCCAATCATTCAGCGTTGTGGTGGAAGCCTCAAACCATTCATCGACCGTTTCCTCCGAACCTAAATGCTGGTCGATGTCCCGCGCCTCATAAATTAAGTCGAGCACTACCTTATCCTCTACCGCCTCGCTGAATTTGTAACTGATGTTACGCATGTACCTAATAAAAAAGCGTAGTCCACGAAAGTAACTTCCTCGGCAATGGCGAAATCGTTTTGCGCTGAGTCTTCCCAGTTGATCAGCTTGATAGTCTCCGTGCTCTCCCCCGCTGCCGCCTGCACCTGAATACCGTAGCGCAGCAGGCTATACACTGCCTTGTTGTTGTCGTACAAGCTGCGGTTCGGATTGCCCGCTTCGGTGCGCAGCCGGTCGAACGCCCGGCTGATCTGCTCCGGGCGGCAGCCGCTCTTGGCCAGAAAACCGGTAAGCAACCCTTCCTCGATATTGCTGTTGTTGTCGCGGTCAGTCCAGTCGTCAAGGAAGCGATAGCCCAATTCATCGCGAAATAGAGTAATGACGCGATTTTGCGTGGCGCGTTCGGATTGACCAATCTCATTCATTTTGCATTTCCATTATGGGCTACTAACTTAAGCGGGACAGTCTAAGGTTAAACCGTTCGCGGTGAACTTGTCGAACCGTGCATCTTGAAATTTACCGAAGAGCATGTCGAACGACCTACTTTGACTAGCCTGCCTCGTTGCTAACGCTGTCCGGCATATGCGCTCGACCAAGGCCAATCATGCGCTTCATTGCAAAGCCCGACTTTTACCGGGTTATTGTGAATATAACTGACCGTACTGTGGAAGTGCCCTTCATCGCGAATATAGCGATCCCAATATTCGCGCATCCAAAACTGATTTTTAGTCGCACCGGCAGCCGTGGGAACGGGAACGCCGAGCCCCAGCTCGGCATTATGCGAAATAGCCCAACTCCCGGTAAACGATTTCCACGACTGCAAAATCTTCGGCAAACTAATCGCAGGCTCAATCAACACATGAACATGGTTGGGCATAATGCACCAGGCGATCAAACGATAACGCCCGCCGTCAAATTTCTGCAAAGTTTGCTGCATCAATTCCGCCATGCGCGGATGACGCAAAGCGCAGCAGCCCAAACCGGCATCCAGCCATTGCTCTATTTTCTTGCGCCGCTCACGCTCGCGCGTCGAACTTGGCAATTGCGCAAGCTCCTGTTCCAGTTGCTTCAGCACTGTTTGCGACAGGGAATCGGCAAGCCGGAAGGTGATGAATTGCAGGGTGCCCGGCGCATCCAAATGCGGCAAATAACCCCGGCTATACCAACCAAGGGAAGCAGGAGCGGAAACGGGAACGCCGAGCCCCAGCTCGGCGCCGCCATCATCGTCATCTTTCCGGTTATTCGCGCCAAGCTGGGGCTTGGCGTTCCCGTTCACTGGAGTCGTCATATCAATCGTATCCTTCTGGTCAGCAGGTTGTGCATCATACCCTGTTTGATGGCACGGGTTTTGGCGAGCTTGTCTTCCAGCGCGGTGATTTCGGCATCCATGTCGGTGAGGATGGCGGCGATGGCGGTTTGTTCTGGTAGCGACGGCAAATTCAATTCTAAGGAAGCATATTCGTTACCGTTGATTCCAGGTTGCCCGCTACGCATAGATATCAATTCCAATAAAGCACGGCTCTTGTGAAGGCAGCGAAAAACGCCGGGGATATTTTCGAACAATCAATTCGCGCACGAATCAAAAATCCTGCAAAAACTATTGAGCCATCTACTGGATCATAGAGGTACGTTTTTCCCACGCTGGCTCCAGTGCGTGCGAAGACAATCTCGTTCTCTTTGAGAATGTAATTCAACGCTTGCGGATGATTTACAGCAACGCGGTTGTTAGCCATGAAGCGCCCATCGTCATCAATATCTGTAATGCGTAGATAGACCGGAAGATCGCCAGATGATGGAACACCTGGAGCATTGATCCCGTAATCCGGATTGGCTAACAGACAATCTATTAACCGACATTTCTCCCATTCCCCGCTAAACCCCGGCAGTAGCCGGGGCGATTGGCTTTGAACAGGGTTTGCCGAAGCTGGGGGCACACATCCCAATACGGCCGCAAGGCATCCACGTCGGCGCTCGGTATTCCGCCTTTCAGGTGTCCTTCAATGTCCTGGATGTCTTCCGCTTGCTGGCTGTCGATGTAGCGCGGGATATTCAGGTTGAATTCGTTCTTCTCAATTTCCAGGGCGCCGACCATGCGCGAGTATTTGGCAACCTCCAGCCGTTTGTTGAAAACATCGACAATCCGGTGGATGTCCATGTCGCGCAAGCGGTTCTTGTTACCGTCTTTGATGTAGCCGCTGCTGGCATCGATCATGAAGATGCCTTTGCGGGTATGGGCGTTTTCCTTGTCGATAACGATGATACAGGCAGGAATGCCGGTGCCGTAGAACAAATTGGCAGGCAGGCCGATGATGCCTTTGATGTAACCTTTTCGGATCAGGTTCTTGCGGATGTCGGCTTCGGCGTTGCCCCTAAACAGTACGCCGTGCGGCAGAATGCAAGCGCCCTTCCCGGTACTTTTCAGCGAACGGACGATATGCAACAGGTAGGCGTAATCGCCTTGCTTGTCCGGAGGCGTGCCGAAATCATGGAAGCGCCGGTGAGGATCGTTAAGCGGGTCGATGCCGGTGCCCCAGCGTTTGTCGCTGAACGGCGGATTGGCGACTACGTAGTCGAAGGTTTTGAGCTGACCGTCATCGCTAGTGAACAACGGATTAGCCAAGGTGTTGCCTTGCTTGATCAGAGCTGTCGGGTTGTCGTGCAGGATCATGTTCATGCGCGCCAGACCGGAGGTGGCGGCGTCCTTTTCTTGTCCGTAGAGCGTGACTTTGGCATGGGCTTCGTCGCCCACTTTTAGCAGCAGCGAACCGGAACCGCAGGTCGGGTCGTAAACGGTGGTTGCATTGCTGGTGTCGGCAGCACCTATGCCGATAATCTGGGCCATGATCCATGATCCGGCTGACTTCGGCCGGCGTGTAGAACTGGCCCTTGCTCTTGCCGCTCTCGGTCGCGAAGTGGCGCATCAGCTATTCGTAGGTGTCGCCAAGGATGTCATCGCCTTCCGCACGGTTCTTGCTGAAGTCGAGCGCCTTGTTTTCGAAGATGGCAATCAGGTTGGTCAGGCGCTCGACAATTTCCTGGCCGCTGCCCAGCTTTCCGGGATCGTTGAAATCGGGCATATCCGACAGCTTATTGGCACTAGCCAGCGGCGCGATGATCTTCTTGTTGATCTGGTCGCCGATGTCGGACTTGCCCTTGAGCGCAACCATGTCCTTAAAGCTTGCGCCTTCGGGGATGGTAATCGGTGCATAAGAAACACCGGCATATTTATCGCTGACATATTTGATGAACAGCAGCACGAGAACATAATCCTTATACTGACTGGCATCCATGCCGCCGCGAAGTTCATCACAACCGGACCAGAGGGAGGAGTAAAGCTCGGATTTTTTGATAGCCATTATTGAGTTATTTTTTGTTTTGGTCTGTTCACTGGCAACAGAATGCATAGCAGGTGAAAAATCCATGCCTCTGCCGTGAATGGCGTTAGTTAGCCGATCATTGCTTTAAATCGCACACAAAAATTGGATGTGAATTTCCACACTCTCGTAATTTTAAAAAACATCCTATTTGTAATGGCCCTTTAAGTTATTGTCCCTCATCGGATAACGGCTTGGTCTCATCTTTAGTTTCCTGCCCAATACTTTCGACCACGCGTCTCGTACCATGCCCGATTTCCTTGACGGCATCCCTAGTGCCGTGTCCGATTTCCCTGGTGACATTACGCGTCGTATGGCCTATCGTTCTGCCAGCCTCTTTAAACTCGGCACAGGACGACAATAACCCTGTAGAAAATATAACGATAAAGGCAGCTACTTTTGCAAATGAAATGGTCATTTTTCTCAACCCTCAACATTAAAAGATGAATTTTACAATATCACTAAATGAATAATGTCGCCGCTAGTTTAGGGGACGGAAAATTTACTACTGGAAATTTTAGACAATAAAAAACCCGCTAAGCCTTATGACTTGCAGGTTTATGTACTTCTTTGAATCTGTTTGAATTCACTAATGGAGGCTGCGGGCGGAATCGAACCGCCGTAGATGGCTTTGCAGGCCACTGCATAACCATTTTGCTACGCAGCCCTAAAAGTGAAATAAAAAAGCCGCGATAGTTCGCGGCTTTTTTTGATATTAATTGGAGCGGGAAACGAGATTCGAACTCGCGACCCCAACCTTGGCAAGGTTGTGCTCTACCACTGAGCTATTCCCGCGCTTCAATTTATTTGGCTATTATAAGCTCTTTTTTAATCTTGTCAACTTTTTATTGAACATCAATTGCTAAAACCCAACCTGCGCTACCTTTACATTCTCCATCCTCAACTTGGACTTTAACAAATGCATTTTTCTTTCCTGCAAAATCTTGGAAGTCTACGATAGTTACTGCGGCTCCCTGAGCTATACGTCTACATGATTCAACCTTGCCTTTTTCTACATCTTCACTATCATCAAATGCCGCTATAGCACCAGGCACGGCAAGCAATTGAATAGGCGATTCAATTTCGTAAGTATTGGGGTTTTTTAAAACATAGCGCTGTCCGGCAACAAGATTTTTGGCTGAAGGTCCAGAAACAACGCCAGAATCACCGCCACTCACCATAATGACAATCAGTAGTAAAACTACGCCCCCAATAGCACCGAAAAATACTTTTGGATTTTTTTCTTTTAAGCTCATCATTGATGAAATCAAATGGCCCGCTGTTTCTTTTGCTGCATCTACCGTTTTTTTAGCGTTTTCTTCATTACTCATTTCGTATCCTCACAATTTTAATTTTTTATTATTCTCAGGTTCTTGCTAGAAGGCATATTACCTGATCGCCTCGATAACTCATATACAGAAAACAATCCTTCTATGAGTTAGCCCCTTGAGTTTTATTTGGATGCCCACTTTAAAAGCCGACACTTCATCACCAATAATCAACTTGACATGCCAACTTACCACGATAAAAAAACTTTTCAAGTGCTATATGTATATAACACTATATTTCAATAACATGCGTTATTTAAATGAAATCGTAACCTTTTTTAGCCTGCGCCGTTATCGGCTTGCTTTTTTCGGCTACCCGTCGACATTCAAACTGCCAGTACCCTAATCCGACATTTTTCCTGTTACTCAATACGACAGGAAAGTCTTCGTTGTTCATAAACATTCGAATAACGTCGTCATCTTTCAGCATAAAACTATCAGTAACGATGTAGTTCTTTTCATACTCCAATTCTTTCGCACTATAAAAAAGACCTTTTTGCGGGCTGTCTTTCCCCGACTCATCCAATTGAACATAGGTGACGGCAATGGATTGATGAGCCAACAACTGCATACCGAAATTTATTCTGCCGCTTTGCTTATCGACAATGACCTTGTTGACAATGCCTAATGAGCGCTTGTGCTCAGGACTGTCTGTTTTTCTAAAACTGACCAAGCTACCCACCGACAGGACGCCCGTTTTTTTAAATACGCCGGACAATAGCCGGTCGGATGCCGATTGAACGAGAAATTCCGGATCTTTTTCGCTGACCGATTCCAGCGAATTTTGCAGTTCATGGGTTGACTCCAAACCCACGGCAATATAGCGATCCGTTCTATCGCTAAAAAAAGGCACGCCCTGCAGATCAACCCCTAACCATCGTTGCTCAAGATAATCGAGTAATTCCGCAGAGGGCTTTCCGATGTCATTTTTTAACACATGCATCGAACTAAACCTTGCCTCCGCAGCATTAATCAATTTTTCTTTCTGCTTAAGAGCCTTGAACAATCTACTAAAATCCAGATACAACATCGCTGAATCGTTTTTAGCGCTTGTTTCAAACTGGTAATGCGGCGCTTTATCTTCGTCCGTCAAGACAATGCACTGTATTGACTGATCCTTCACCGGCTCTTTTTTTAGCCCTACCAAGGAGCCTATCGTTTCTATAAAGTCATAAACCAACAACAGTTCTTTTTGCATCAAACCGGTCGGGTCGGCAAGGCTAAGCAAAAGAATTTGTCGATAGCACTCTTCAGGACTGCTGGCCTTATTGGACTGCGTTATGTCATTGGCGACTTTAGTGGTACTGCTTTTTATTGCCACACTCAGATTGTAAAGTGAGTGTAAATCTATCCAAACCCAATCAGGAATCGGCATCCCCATAATAAAATGACTGACGACAATACTGCTCAACCCTTTAATGCAGCGCTGGATCGCTAATGCCGCATGCTTACCTTGAAACCAACCGACATCGCGCTTGGTTAGCTCCTTAAGCACTATCCAATAACCGATAGTGGCTTCCTTTTCGATTGAGATCAATACGGTCAAAATTTTCTTATCATTCTCTTCTTTTGGAAAACCCGCTTTAATCAGCCTTGATCGAAGATAATCTTCAATGACATGCACACTTGGGCTTAAGCGCTCCAGTGCATCCAGCCTTAACTGGGTACTCATTTCAACGGTATTGAAATCGATAAGAAAATCGTGAAGCAAGCGGGTAGCTAAGCCGGGATTAGCCGTAGGCAATTCAGCCACCCAATGTTGCAGCGCCTTTGCTTCAAATTCTTTAAGACGCTGGGGATTGTTTTGCTGTGTTGGAATAACCAGAAAAAAAGAGTTCTTCACATATTCACCGAATGTATTTTAATGCCTTACATTGCCTAGAGGGACAGATATTTGCTCCTGCAATATCTGCATTCACCACATCCATGCGGATTATGCAGCTAAGTAGCTAAAGCTTTATCTAACAAACACTTGCCCTTTCACGGCTCATCAATATCGTAAGTTATTGTTTGAGCTATCAAGCCCCGCCTTTTCTCATCATCATCCCTTTTGATGGGTTATAGCCAATAATTGCCGCCGCCATAAATACGATAAAAGCGGCCAGCGTATAAATAAATGCCTGTTGATTAAACTGGCCGTACAGGGCAAAGCGGATCAATTCAACTGCCTGGGAGAAGGGATTATATTGGGCCAGATTATAAAGCAGCGCACTGGACTCTTTGATTTTCCATAAAGGATACAGTGCGGTTGACATAAAAAACATCGGAAAAATCACAAAGTTCATCACACCGGCAAAATTTTCCAATTGTTTGATAAAGGACGACAATAATAAACCCAGAGCACCCAGCATTAATCCCGACAGCAACAGTGCCGGCAATATCCACAAATAGCCTTGCCACGGCGCTTGAATATCATAAAACCATGCAATCGCTAAAAAGACGTAGGCTTGCAAAACGGATACGCCGGTACCGGCCAATAACTTGCTGAGCAATAAAAACCAGCGCGGCAACGGGCAAACCATCAGTATGCGCATGCTGCCCATTTCCCGGTCGTAAACCATCGACAAGGAACTCTGCATGCCGTTAAACAGCTGGATCATGCCGATCAGGCCGGGCGTAATATAAACCTCGTAAAGAATATACGTCTCGTAAGGCGGCGTGATCGCAAGCCCTAATGCCGCCCTGAATCCGGCCGCGAAGACGAACAACCAGACCAAAGGCCTGACCAGCGCGGAAATAAACCGCTCGCGCTGGGTCACAAAACGCCATAATTCACGCCAGATGATGCCCCACATGGCGCGCCAATAATGAAGCAACTTCATCCTTGCTCTCCTTGCGTCAATGTATAAAAAGCATCTTTAATTGTCGGAGTGCGGGTTATTTTAAGCACGTCATCAACCGTCCCATTGGCTTTAACCTGTCCTTTATGTAACACGATTAAATGATCGTCCGGATAAATTTCGTCAATCAAATGGCTCGCCCATAACACCGCCAATTTTTCCTCGACGGCTAAGCGATGCACATACTCGACGATGGATAACCGACTGGGCACGTCCAAACCGACGGTAGGCTCATCCAGCAACAGCACCGACGGCTTATGCAATAACGCTCGGGCAATCTCTACGCGCCGCCTGTGCCCGCCATTGAGCTGGCGCACTTTCTCAAAACGCCGGTCGTACATAGCTAAGCGTTCCAACTCCTGCTGAATCCTTTGCTCGGCCTGTTTTCGACCCATGCCATGCAAGGAAGTGTGATAGCGCAAGTTTTGCAGCACCGACAAATCCATATCCAGCGTGGTTTGCTGAAAAACCACGCCCAGCTTTGCTAACGCCAGCAGCGTTTGCCGCTTAATGTCGAAACCGCACAACTCGATACTCCCGTCACGGGTGTCGTACAACCGGGTAATCAGGGAAAATAAAGTGCTCTTCCCTGCCCCGTTAGGGCCCAGCAAAACCGTGCATTCACCCGGCTGAATCTTGAAATTAACGTGGGACAGTGCTTTTTTGCCGCCATAGGAAAAACTCAAGTCTTCGACGGACAACGCTATGGACGAGTTCATGGCTTTACTGCAACTCCCCACGGATAAGTACCCACGCCAATCGATTTAGTCACCGTTTGAGTTTCGAGGTCAATCAGCGAAATATCGTTACTGGTGCCGTTAGTGGTATAAAGCCGTTTTTGATCCGGTGAAAACGCCAAGTTCCAAACCCGCTGCCCAACCAGCAGGTATTTTTCCACTTCAAAGGTCTGGGCATTAATCACCGCGACACGGTTTGCAGGCCCCAATGCCACATAGCCGCGCTTTCTGTCTTTATCGATAACCACGCCGACCGGTTGAATTTTATCGGCAGTCACACCTTGCACATCAAACTTGATCGTTTTGATGATCTGTTTGGTTTTAACATCCAGAATCATCAAGGTGCCGGCCATTTCCGAGGTGACCCACAACTGTTGGCTGTCTGCTGTAAAGCCCAACGCGCGGGGCCGCGGATCAACCAGGGTGTTTTCGACGATAGCATTGGTTTTGGTATCGATCCAATGCACCATATTGGTCGTTTCCGAAGCGCTGGCCACCCAGAAATTATCGGGGCTCACCGTGATGCCCTCAGGCTCCACGCCGACCTTGATCTGTTTGACGGCTTTTTTATGGCTGATGTCGATGACAGTTACCTGGCTGTCATCTTCATTGGACACATAAAGCCGGTCGCCCGCAGGATTTAACGCGAAAGTCTCAGGATCTTCGCCGGACGGCAACTTTCCCGCTTCTTTGAGCGTCCCTGCATCAATGATTTTGATGGTATTTTCATCGCTGGTTGCCACGTACAAAAACTTATTATCGGGGCTGATCGCGATGCCTCTGGGGCGCAAACCGATTTCTACTGTTTTGATTAACTTACCGGAAATTGGATCGACAACAGCCAGCGCATTATCTTTTTCAAGCGTAACGAACACCGTTTCAGCCTGCGCTACACCTGTCAATGCCGCTGCCAAAAACAGCCCTAAAACATTTTTCTTCATCATTTACTCCATTTACAGGTTGATTCGGGTTGATCAAAACCCAAGGTATCAAGTTCGGTTTTGGGATGCAAAAAACCTTCAATCGGCGCGACAGCAACCAACGATCTGGGCGCCGCCAGCAACACAGGCTGCCGCAACTGCCCATCCCAGGACCGGAATGACAATGGATTGCCTTTATAACCCTGCAACGCAAATGCATCGCTCAACACATAATCCTTAAGCCGGTTTACGTCATTGGATTTGGTGCGGGTAGCCGCTTCGCCGATGGCCCTAACCGCCAGATAAGCGGCATAATCCTGTTCCTCCATCCAGCGCCCCGCTTGCTCTTTAAAGCGATTTTGAATCTGCACCGCGCCCCATTGTTCATGAGTGCGATGCCATGACGTAGCAACCAGTCCCTGAGTACCGATCACCGGCCTTGCATTCCAAGTTCGATATTCCAGATATTCGCCAAACCGGCCTTGCTCATCGGCAACAACCAGCACGTCATAATCGTCAACCTGAGTAAATACCGCCACATCCGATTGCGCCGTGCGCCGCGCATCGTAGGTGTGTTCCCAAGCTTTTTCCTCGACTATTTTCATGCCGAAGCGTTTAGCCGCCCGCCTTAAAGCATCGGCAAACAAGCGATCTTCTTCAGTAGCGCCAATGACTAAAAACCACTTATTCCAGCGCTTTTTCATCATGTATTGCGCCAACGCGTCGGCGCGCATCGCCCTATCAGGCAAAATATGCAACACGTTACTGCGGCATTGCTCATTGCGTAAGGCATCATCGACTGTCGCGGCATCAAATAACAGCTTCTGTTTTGCGGAGGGCAAATCGGCGATTTTGTTGATAAGCTCGGCAGGCAAATTAACAACGACATACGAATATTGATCGCCCACATCTTTATTAAAGGTATCGACAACATCGCCATCCAGCGGCACGATGAATTTTTTCAGTACAAACTGCTGCCCAGTAAACTGCCCGGTCGTATTATTATCGTCAATCGCAAGCTCCGCTCCCAGAACACCCTTGTTCGGGATAAAAGCATCCAGATTAGACAACGGCGGGGGGACTTTTTGATCTTGCGTTAAATAAGCGATATTAATCGATTGCTTAGCTTCAGCATAAACAAGGTTAGCGCTAAGAAAATGAATAATAAATAGAATTCTAATAGTTATCCGGAGAAACAAGTTAATTGATTGCATCATTTCCTAACAATAATAAATCGTGCAATTGTTAATTTTAACTGATTCATTAACTTTGTTTTTTTTTTCGACAAAACCCGTTAAAATTGGCATAGAAAATCTTCAAGAATTTTACTCTACCGCCAGCGCATCTGCTTGTAAAATAAGCCTATTTAGCATTAAGCAGATGCAATTTTATTGAGCTAATCCTCTAGACGGTAAATAGGATATTGACTTCAATCATCAAAGAGTTCAGCATCAATAAAAATAATCCCGATTCCATAGTTACATTTTAAAATCGGGTAGAACCAGCGCCGTTTTTTTACGGCCTTCATTTATAACTAAAGGGAGATAGAAATGGACACAACCTCTATACAAAAACGACCCGATACATTCATTAGCAAGACCTCATCCCAACGGACAAAAAGCTCTGAAAATAATGAATCCACTATCGAAACCCAGTCAGATAACGACCGGGACGACAGCTTGCAAGTCCCGAAGGAAACGATAAAACTTTCTAATACATCATTAAAGCTGTCTACATCATCACCGGTAAAAAGCAGCGACCAAGCTGTCTCAATAAAGAATAAAGATCAAGCCAAACAAGCGCTCAGCCAACTTATCGCTGATTTTCAAAGCAATCCGTCCCAAGCACTAGGAGCTCACGGAAACATATTCGACGGTGCGGTAAAATCATTGCTAGGTTAAATACTATCGCCAATGACACACCTTATATTAAGCGGAATAGCCATCTATCCCGTAAAGTCATTAGCAGGCATTAGCGCAAACAGCTGGCCTGTCACTGAAAAAGGCTTTCAGTACGACAGAAAATGGATGATTATCGACAACGACCGGCAATTCCTCAGCCAGCGGAAATTGCCGAAAATGGCTTTAATTAAAACCGCACTGACCGATAAAAACCTGATCCTGTCCGCACCGGATATGGAAGAGCTCTCTCTACCCCTTGAGCCTGTTGACGGGTACATCATTAACAGCACCATCTGGCATGACCAATGCGACGCCCGTAGCATTTCAGCGGAAGCCGACCAATGGCTCAGCGATTTTTTAAAACAGGATTGCCGACTGGTTTACCAGCCCGATGAAGTCATTCGCCCGGTTGATCCGGATTATGCCAAGCCTACCGATAAGGTAGCATTTTCTGACGGATTTCCTTTCCTGCTCATTTCAGAAAGCTCGCTGACTACATTAAATCATGAAATGCAGCTGAATTTACCCATGACTCGTTTCAGACCCAATCTGGTCATTTCCGGCTGCCCCGCCTATGCAGAAGACAGCTGGCGCGAAATCAGCATTGGCGCTATAGACTTTAGGCTCCCCAAGCCCTGCTCCCGGTGTTCCGTCCCGAGCATCGACCCTGAAACCGCGCAAATAGGCAAAGAACCACTCACTACCCTCAACCGTACCCGGAAATGGCACAATAAAGTCTATTTCGGACAAAATGCCCTGCACAATCAATGCGGTCAATTGACTGTCGGCGATGCCATACATATCAAATCGACCGGCGCAAAACAACCGCCACTCTAGCCTGCTTGGGCGAGCCGCTCCATCGGCTTTCATTTAAAACCAACTTCTCCATGCATAAAGCCCTCTTGCTGATTGTCATTCCGCTATTGTCTTACGGCTTTTGGCTAAGCGATGCCTTTAAAGGCATCGCGGCGGGCGTCTCGATTTTCCTGTTCGGCATGCTATCGCTGGAGCAAGGATTTAAAGCCTTTACCGGAGGCGTTCTTGAACGGATTCTACAAAAGACCACAGATACAGCCTGGAAAAGTTTCGGCTTTGGTTTTGTGTCGGCTGCCTTGATGCAGTCCAGCGGCTTGGTCTCAGTCATCACCATTTCATTCCTGAGCGCGGGCTTGCTTGATTTGGTCGCCGGCATCGGCATTATTTTCGGTTCCAATCTGGGTACGACTACCGGCGCATGGCTCATCGCAGGACTGGGGCTGAAAGTCAACATTGCCACCTACGCCATGCCCCTGCTGGTTTTCGGCGTTTTATGCGTATTTCAACGCGGCAAACAGTTAAAAGGCATCGGCTATATCCTGACCGGCCTGGGCTTTTTGCTGCTCGGCATACACTACATGAAAGAAAGCTTTGAAGCCTTCGAAAACACCATAAATCTGGCCGAATACGCCATGCCCGGCGTCAAAGGACTACTGGTCTACACCGCCGTAGGGATCATCGCCACCATTATCATGCAGTCCAGCCACGCCACCATGCTGTTAACCATTACTGCGGTTTCCGTACATCAAATCACCTATGACAATGCGCTGGCGCTGGTAATAGGCGCAAATATCGGCACCACCGTCACCGCGATCATTGCTTCTTTCGGCGCCAATATTCAGGGCAAGCGCCTGGCCGGCTCTCATCTGTTCATTAACCTGTTTACCGGCATCTTTGTACTGTTTTTTATTAAACAATTCGGCATTGCTGTCGACATCATCAGCGCAAATTTGGGTATTGCCGTCTCGGACAATGCCATGAAACTGGCAACCTTTCACAGCCTGTTTAATCTCGCCGGCATCGTTCTATTTTTTCCTTTTATTAATCAACAGATTCTATTATTAGAAAGAATATTCATCGAAAAACGCCCGGCTATTTTCAAATCGAAATATTTGGACTCATCGGCCATGGATTTCCCTGAAACAGTCGTTGAATCGGTCAGACTGGAAAGCATTCATTTATATGAAAATGCCGTCCATATTATTTTGCGCACGTTTGGCTTACGTAAATCCGATCTCAAAAAAAACGACTCGCTCAAGCAACTCATAGAACGCAATAATCGTCCCATTGAATACGACATTGACGCCGGCTATGAAAAGAGAATAAAAGGCATCTACAGCGCCATTATCGCGTTCATCAGCCGAGCCGGATTTACTTGGGAAATGACCCAATCATCGAAACTTTCCTGGCTACGAGAGGCTAACAAGCACATTGTTGAAGCCATTAAAGACACCAAGCACTTGCAAAAAAACTGGACCCGTTTCAGAGCCTCAACCAATCAAGCCACAATCAATGAGTACAACAAAATTGCCTACCAAATAGTCTTTCATATCCAGCAGATTGACAATTTCAGGCATGAAATTGAAAGCAACGAATTACCGTTATTATCGTTAGATACATTAAAAGCAACCATTAAAAATGACGACATGCACATGAATCGCGCCATTGAGACCCTGATTAGAGAACAACAAATAACACCTGAAACCGGCTCTTCCCTGATCAATGACGCCGCCTATATGCGCAACATTAAAAAAAATCTGCTGAAAGCCGCCGAAACGCTGTTTTTACACGCCAACACCGGCACCGCCAAAGCTGAGCAACAATTAACCCTGAATGAAACTGAAATTAACAATGTTGTTCAAACAGTCGATAACCAATAGCGTTATCGATATGCCCGTTAACGACTCCCTACCCTGCCGTGACAGTTATGAAAATAGAAAAGTTACTTCACAAATTACAGGCGCTCTTTAACACCGACAAACACAAAAAAAGGCAACACATTGAGGAGTTAAGAAAAATCCTGCTTAAACTCAAGAAAAAAGAAAGAAAGATCACCCGCGCCCTGCAACAGATTGACGACAATAATTTAAGTAAACATTATCAAACTGAACTGGAAATTATCAGGGTACAACGCAAAAAAGGCATTGAAGTGTTACAGCAACTGAAAGGACCGAAAAAAGGTTTTATCGCTTATCCGGGCAGAGATAGCGGTCTCCAATGAGGCTACAAGCCCATCATCAAACTGCTTCCATGCTTTTTCAACCAATGCCGTCTATGTTGATAATCCGGCAAATGTTCAGCGACCAAGGCCCAAAAATGGGCGGAGTGATTCCTGACCTTGATATGGCAAAGTTCGTGTACCACCACGTATTCCAGAACTTCGGGCGGGGCTATGATTAACAGCCAATTGATGTTGATATCGTTATGAATACCGCAACTGCCCCATCGGCTTTTTTGGGTTTTTATTTTAATAGTCTGGGGAAATAGCTGTTTTCTTTCCGCATGCTGCCGTACCAATTGCTCTACCTGACTTTTCGATTCCTTTTTCATCCAGCGTATTAACGCTTCTTTTATCTCCGCACTATGATCCTTAATCATCAAGGCATCGGGAACATGGGCAATAAACTCCCGGCAGAATTCTATTTTTATCCTTTTTAATTTGGTCGGCCTTACCGCCAATGTATACGATGCGCCCTGATAAGGAATTTCTGCGCCATGTCCGTAAACAGCCGGGGCCAATTTGTTATGCAAGTGGCTTTTGGCGGCAATTTTAGCTAATGCCTGAATTATCCACTGCTGCTTATCCTGAACGAACTGATGAATTTTATGTTCGGCGACTTTTATTGGCGCAACCACTTCGACTTGACCGGGCGTTACGATAATTCGCGTCTGCGTGGCCCGCTGACTGCGCCGAATCTGGTAGGAAAATGCTGGATTAGAAATGACTGCTCTCTATAATTACTGGATTACTGGGAACAACTGGGGCAACACGCTTTGCTTAAACCTATTCATCCTGATTAATCATATGGGTTGCCAGTTGCTGCAAGGCTTGGCTTAGATTTTCCCTGAAGTTCGCGGCCATACTCACTTCATCCAATGCTTTAGTCATGCACAACATCCACTGGTCCCTTGCTGCCGCATCTATCGCAAAGGGGAAATGTCGCTGGCGCAACCTTGGATGCCCGTATTCCTGAACGAACAAATCGGGGCCGCCCAGCCAGCCGGACAAAAACTTGAATAACTTATCATGCGCCGTCGACAAATCAGCCGCATGCATGGCCCTAATTCCGGCGGCTTCCGGCAAGGTGTCCATGTGAAAATAAAACCGCTCAACCAGACTGCGTATTGCCGCCTCTTCGCCTATGTGATCGTACGGTGTTAATGGTCTGCTTTCTGTCATAATCCGGCGCCCTGAAAAATCATTCTTTCAATAATCCGCTATTCTACTAAATATTCTTACCAAGACCGCCAAACTCTTGTAAGATTAAACAGTCCATCTTTTTCGTTAACCATTTATTTTAAGGAATCTAAATAAAATGAGATTAAATACCGCTATTCCACGTTCGGAAGCCAGTATTCTGGCAACCAATAAAGTGCTGAGAAACACCTATTTGTTATTGTCGATGACATTGATTTTCAGCGCGATAACCGCTGGCGCCGCCATGGCACTGAACCTGCCGCATTTCAGTCCTATCATTACCTTGGTTGGTTATTTCGGCTTGCTGTTCTTAACCACAAAATTCAGCAACAGCGGCCTAGGCCTGGTTTTTGTTTTTGCATTGACCGGTTTTATGGGACTCACTCTCGGCCCTATTTTAACGATGTATGTTAAAGCCTTCAGCAATGGGCACGAACTGATCATGACCGCATTAGGCGGCACTGGCGTTATATTCCTGGGCCTTTCCGGCTATGCCTTAACAACGCGCAAAGATTTCAGCTTTATGGGCGGCTTCCTGATGGTGGGCGTACTGGTTGCCTTTCTGGCCGGTCTTGGCGCGATGTTTTTCACTATCCCGGCTTTATCACTGGCTGTATCGGCCATGTTTATTCTGCTGATGTCCGGCATGATTCTATTCCAAACCAGTGAAATAATTCACGGCGGCGAAACCAACTACATTTTGGCGACAGTGTCTTTATACGTATCAATCTACAACCTGTTCCTGAGCTTGTTGCAATTGCTGGGCGTATTCAGCGGTGAAGACTAAATAATTTTTTACGCTCACCCTAAATAAAAAAAGCCCGGCTTACCCTGTAAGCCGGGCTTTTTTTATTTGTTACCCTTTTACAACGATGTTTTAGAACCATGCAATCGAATCAATAAAGCGGCTTCATCATGGCTTAAGCCTGAGTTTTGCATTAATTCATTAACACTGGCCCCGCTTCTTACTTTCCGGATGTCTCCGCTGTACGGGTGAGAAGACTGGTCATTTTGCTCAACTTCAGCAATTTTTGCCGCCAGATCATCGATCTGGCCGTCCGTAACAGCTATTCGACTATCCACTGTGGCTATCCGGCTATCGACTGTCAAAGCGGCCGAACACAAGCCGGCAATATCATTACTGTTACCGTGAACAATATCACTAAGAACCTGATAATCGCGTTTAAGTTTGAATTGAGCGCGCACCAGCCAAAAAAGCGCCCCGAGCATAACAATAATGGTTACTCCCTCAATGATAAGGGCGACTATCAAAGGATTATTCATTAAACAATTTCATCAATATGTTGAATGGGTTCAGCATCATGTTCTTTTACGTCTTGTTTTTTTCTACGCGGTTGTTTCTCAGGGCGATGATCGTCCCGGTCAATTTTTTTGGGTTTTACGATAGGAAAAGAGGATGATACAGGTTGTATGTCTGACATACCGACCTCCTATAACTGATATTGGCGCAAATAATGATCTCATTTTTAATAGTAGCAGTCATTTTACGCTATTGTTAATTAAATCAGTATTAGGGTTGACCAACAGCCGTCGCTGTCGGCGGCAGATTCAGTAATTTGGCGCGTTCCGCATCGTTAGCCCCATAACGCGCAAAAGCCTGCGACATTAATACCAGAACCACTCGCCTGTTCTTAAATCGACCAGCCTCTATCTTGTTATCGCCAATAGGATGAAATTCTCCATAACCAATTGCCGACAAGCGAGGCGGATCAATTCCCTCCTTAACAAACTCGTGTACGACGCTGGTTGCCCTGGCGGATGACAAATCCCAATTCGACCTGAATTTTATATTATCGATAGGAATATTATCGGTGTGCCCTTCAATATTGATCATATTGGGTAATGGATTAACCACTTCGACAATCTTTTTCAACACCGGTATCGCTTTTTTGGATAATGCCGCCTCGCCACTCAGAAACAGCATTTCGCTATTCATTTCCAATTCTATCCAATAGTCGTTTTTCTTAACTGAAACCAAATTATCTTTGATGAAAGGCGCCAAAACCTGTTCGAATTGACCTGATACTTCGCTCAATTGCTTTCTTTCTTTTAATATTTCCTCGCTCAGCTCGCATCTTTCTTCCACTTCCATCGTCGCTGGATTTTCTAATGGGATCGGCTGAATAGTCGTCGGCAATGTCCCTATCGGAATGGGAACAATCTCATTGCCCTGTTGCTCTTTACTTGAAAATGCTTCATCTAATGAATCGGACAGGGTTTTGTACTTTCCTTCATTGACCGACGAAATTGAATACATGACCACAAAAAAAGCAAACAACAAGGTTATGAAATCTGCGTAAGATACCATCCACCGATCATGATTATTGGCATCTGCTAGAGGTCTTTTCCTGCGCCTTGCCATAGCCTAGTCTTTATAAGAGTCAAGCAAATAGCCGCCCAATTTCAGCTTGATATTTCTTGGGTTTTCGCCTTCTGCAATAGCGATAATACCCTCAACTAACATTTCCCTGGCTTGGGTCAAGGCAAGTACTCGGGCTTTTAATTTATTGGCAACCGGTAAAAAAATCAGGTTGGCGGAACCTACGCCATAGATTGTCGCAACAAAAGCCGTCGCTATACCTTGCCCTAAAAGTTCCGGATTGGTCAGGTTCTGCATGACATGGATCAAGCCCATCACCGCTCCGAGTATGCCGATAGTCGGCGCATAACCGCCCATCGCCTCATACAATCCTGCCGCCTGTAAACCCATACTTTCCTTGGCATCCATGTCCATTTCCAATATGTCGCGTATCGCATCAGGATCATTCCCGTCAACCAACAGCTGCAAGCCTTTTTTTATAAACGGATCTTCTTCATTGGGCAGCGCATCTTCAAGACCCAACAATCCTTCCTTCCGCGCCAGCAAACTCCAGTAAATAACTTTATCGATTTGCTCTGAAAGATTCATTTCTTTTGCTATGAGCACCCACGAAAACATTTTCATGCTCCTGACAAACACAGCCGGTGGAAATTGCAAAAGCGTCGCCCCGAATGTCCCCCCGAATACAATAATCAGGGCAGGCACGTTGACCAACGAATGGATGTCGCCGCCGTCCAGGATGATGCCCAACAAAACCGCACCGACACCGACAAAAACACCTGCGATGCTTAAAATGTCCATTTTTTAACGTTCAGATGGCTAATCTTTTGTCCAGTCCGACAGTCTTGAACGCAACCTCAACACGGCTTGAGTACTGATTTGGCTAACTCTGGACTCACTAATATTCAGCACTTCGCCGATTTCGCGCAAGTTAAGCTCTTCATCATAATAGAGCGAAATAACCAGACGCTCGCGTTCCGGCAAGCCCATAATGGCGTTTGCCAATGCCTTCTGAAATCCTTCACGACTTAAATCGTCTGCCGGCCCTTGTTCATAATTCAGAACATCATCCAGATAATGATCGCCATCTTGCGCCAATTCTTCGACACTGAATATGCGGCAGCTGCTTGAATCCTGAAGAATGTGATTATATTCATCACTGGATATGCCTAAATACTTAGCCACATCGGCGTCACTTGCCTCGCGCCCGGTTTTGTTTTCGATCGTGCGTATGGCGTCAGAAACCATCCGTGATTTTTTATGCACGGAACGCGGCGTCCAGTCACTCCGCCTGACCTCATCCAGCATAGAACCGCGAATACGAATTCCGGCGTAGGTATCGAAACTGGCGCCTTGCGAGGCATCGTAATTCCTGATGGCTTCCAGTAAACCGAGCATCCCGGCCTGAATCAAATCGTCGACTTGAACGGAATCGGGCAATCGGTTCAACAAGTGGTAGGCAATGCGCTTAACTAACGGTGCATGCTGCATGACGCGCTCATCGGTGCCTCCAGCCTGTACCGACGTGTACATTGCCACGCCGCTCACGCAACATCCTTTTGGGATCCGTATTGAATCATTCTTTCAATAAAAAACTCAATATACCCACCCGCCTGGGATTTTAGCGGCCAGCTGTCAATTCTGGCGGCTATCGTTTTCAGCGCGAGCGATGCCTTGCTTCTGGGAAATCCCATTACAACCGGCGTTTGTTTTTGAACTGATTTGCGCAAGTATTCGTCATAAGGTACTGCGCCGGCAAACTTCAGAGTGACATCCAGATAGCGATCCGTTACTTTGCTTAATTTCTGGAATAACGCCAGACCTTGCTGAACGGTTTGAACCATATTGGTTATCACATGGAAATGGGACAGGCCATAATCCCTGTTAAGCAACTTAATAAAGGCATAAGCATCGGTTAACGATGTCGGTTCGTCGCAAACAACAACGATAATCTCCTGACAGGCCCGGGCAAAATTGACTACGCTCGCAGATATACCGGCCGCTGTATCGACAATCAATACATCGATATCCTGGTCAATTTCGCTAAAGGCATGGATCACTGCCGCTTGCTCAACGGTGGTCAATTCGGACATCTTCTGAATACCGGATGCGCCCGGAATCACTCTCAAACCCGCAGGCCCGTCAATCATGATTTCATCTAATGTTTTTTCTCCCGACAACACATGAGATAGGTTGAACTTGGGATATACGCCTAACAAAATATCGACATTAGCCAGCCCCATGTCGGCGTCCATTAACACCACTCGCTGCCCCATTTGCGACAACGCTATGCCGACATTAACCGACAAATTTGTTTTGCCTACGCCACCTTTACCGCTGGTGACTGCGATAACCCGAACGGGCTTAATTATATTCATTTTTCTTATCCCGGCTGCTTGATCAGGTTGCTTATGCATAGCCTTGCGCCGCCCAAGCTTCATTATTGACATCGCTATAATCGCTTTCTTCATCCAACTCAGCCACACATTGCGCGATTAACGTCCGGGCGCAAGGGCTATGCATATCTTCAGGCACTTGCTGCCCGTCGGCAATAAAAGACAGCGGCAGGTTATTCTCTATGATTGAAGAAACGGCTGAACCAATTGTTGCGGCTTCGTCAAGTTTAGTCAAAATACTCGCATGCGGTTCAAAAACATGAAAAGCTTTAATAATTTCATTCATGGCCTTATATTCGGTCGCAGCCGACATCACCAGATAGGATTTAATGGCCAGACCGCTTTGTTGCAGGGTATTAATCTGCTCGACCAACTTCATATCGCGTTGGCTCATGCCGGCAGTATCGATCAAAATAAGACGTTTATCCGAAAAACCATTAATAAGATTGCGCAACTCGGCAGCGCTGGACGCCACTCGAACCGGAACGTCAAGTATCCGTCCATAGGTATTCAGTTGCTCATGTGCGCCGATACGGTAATTATCGGTGGTAATCAAGGCAACCTGTCTGGGCCCGTGCTTTAAAATGAATTTGGCCGCCAGCTTGGCGATCGTTGTGGTTTTTCCTACGCCGGTAGGTCCTACTAAAGCGGCAATTCCTCCATGCTGTAGCAAATCATCGTTAGCGACAGGCAACACTTTAGCCAACAACTCTTGAGCTTGGCTAAAAACCAGCTCCGGATCAGTGTGATTAGTAAAGCGATTAGCAATTTTAACACTCAATTTTCTTGAAATACTCATCCCTGCCAAACGCTGTAGTAAATCAGCCCTGACCGGGTTTGTTTGCGACGCTGCTCCCCAGCTAACGCTGGACAGCTTGGAGTCCATCGCAGACCTTAAGGATTTAAGCTCCTTGCTCATTTCCATGAGCAAATTATCAGCCGGGCTGCCTTGTTTTTCGGGTGGAATAGCTATTTGCATAGGTCTTTCCATTTGCTTAGGCCTTGGCGTTACAGCGGGTGCAGCCGGCTTGGCGGCTTTCGCCGTTACTGTTTCCATATTTCCGCGCAGATGCACTTTTTCCGCATAGCCTACATATTGGTCAATATTCCGGCGGCCTCCGGAGATAGATGAAGTATCGGAATCGGTAGGGAACCGTGGCGACCGCACTGGAGGACGCTCGGGCACGAAGCCATCCGCACTTTGTTTTCTCTGGCTGCTTAATACATGTAAACGATTCTTTTCCGCTTCAAAATCAGGCAAATCAACTTTTTTAGTTTCCCGACTGCCAAGGAGAGAAGAAGATTGTTGTTGTTCGGCAGCCTGTTTTTGCAACTTGCTCTGAATCAATTGCTCATCAAAATCCCGTGCGGCGACAATTTCAACACCGCCATCAACCGATCTGTTTGACATGATGACTGCGTCTGCGCCTAATTCTTCTTTAACCATTCGCATGGCTTGCCGTATATCCGGTGCAAAAAAACGTTTAATTTTCATAACTTAGCCTCATGTACTATGCTCTTCGTCCGACAGTTGAAACCACTTTGATCTGACGATCAGCGGGTATTTCATTGTATGCCAAGACATGTAATCCGGGAATGGAATGGCGAACGAACCGTGATAACCAAGGGCGGATATAGGAAGAAACCAACAACACCGCCGTTTGTCCTTCCATTTCCATTTTTTGCATACTCTCTTGCAATGATGTGTGCATTTGTTCTGCTAATCCTGGTTCGATCCCGACACCGCTGTCGCCTGCCGTTTGCAAAGATTTATGCAACAACTGTTCCAAGTCATGCTCCAAAGTAATAACCGGCAATTCCTCCTGCATGCCACTGATTTCATGGATAATTAATCGTCCTAATGCGGCACGCACCGCCGACGTTAAAATGTCGGGATCTTGACTCCTGGACCCATACTCCGCCAAAGTTTCGACGATAGTGCGCATATCCCGAATAGGCACATGCTCTTGCAACAGGTTTTGCAACACCTTGACCACCACACCCAACGGCAATGTTTTCGGAACCAGATCCTCAACCAGCTTGGGAGCGGACTTGGCCAGGTTATCAAGTATCTTATGCGCCTCTTCATAGCCCAACAATTCGTGAGCATGCGACTGTAAAAGATGACTCAGATGAGTCGCCACCACAGTTCCGGGATCAACTACAGTATAACCCAAGGTTTGCGCATGGTCTTTCTGGTTTGAGTCTATCCACACGGCATCCAAGCCAAAAGCGGGATCCTTACACACATTGCCCTTCAAGGCGCCAAAAACACGGCCCGGATTAATCGCCATCTCCATATCCGGCATAACTTCAGCCTCGCCTACAGTGACTCCCATCAGCGAAATCCGGTAAGCCGTTGGACTTAAATCAAGATTATCCCGGATATGCACCGACGGAATTAAAAAACCCAGTTCTTGCGACAGTTTTTTCCGTACGCCTTTGATGCGAACCATCAGTTGTCCGCCCTGATTCTTGTCCACTAACGGAATGAGCCGATAACCCACTTCCAAGCCGACCACATCAACCGGCATCACATCATCCCAGCCCAACTCTTTGGTCTCGGGAGCGGCCAAGCTTTGAGCCAACTCCTGCGGATAATCGATTTCAACTAACTCGGCTTCTTTATGTTTCTTTTCAATTAAATAGGCCGATCCGGCTAAAACCGAGGCCAGCAGGATAAAAACCAGATTCGGCATGCCTGGAATAATACCCAGCGCACCTACCACCGCCGCAGTAACCGTCAACGCTTTGGGGTTTGCAAATAGCTGCGCCGTGACCTGTTGCCCGATATTTTCGCCGGTGCTGCCAACCTTGGTGACCACCAGCGCGGAGGCTACCGACAATAATAACGAAGGGATCTGAGCAACTAAACCGTCACCGATGGACAATAAGACATAAATCTTCCCTGCATCGGCAAAGCTCAAATCATGCTGAAGCACACCAATAGCCAAGCCGCCGATCATGTTGACAAATAAAATAATAATCCCGGCAATCGCATCGCCCCGGACAAACTTGCTCGCGCCGTCCATGGAACCGTAAAAATCCGCTTCGGTAGCCACCTCGGCGCGCCGTTCGCGAGCCTGATCCTGGGTTAGCAACCCGGCATTCAAATCCGCATCGATAGCCATTTGCTTGCCCGGCATCGCATCCAGCGTAAACCTCGCCCCGACTTCCGCAATCCGCCCGGCGCCTTTGGTGACAACCATGAAATTAATGATGATCAAAATCGCGAAAACCACCAAACCCACGGCAAAGTTACCGCCGATAACAAAAGCACCAAAGGCCTCAATCACCTTACCGGCAGCATCGCCGCCATTATGCCCGTCAATCAATACTATACGTGTCGAAGCCACGTTCAACGCCAAACGTAATATGGTCGCAAGCAGAATAACGGTTGGAAATGATGCAAATTCCAACGGTTTAACCGTATAAACAACAACCAGCAGGATGATTAATGAGAAAGCGATATTAAAGGTAAAGAACAGATCGAGCACGAAAGCCGGCAGCGGTAATATCAGCATCGACAATACCATGACGATAACCAACGGCGCACCCAACTCGGCTTTGCCCAGCACCGCCAATACTGCTTTTAATTTAGTAAAATCCATAGCCTGTTAACCCTGTTTAAATTCGTCAGGCACTTTAATATTTTCCGGTGGCAATGGCGCTCTCCAGTCATTTTTCTGAGCCGCTTTTAACTGATACACATAGGCGAGTATTTGGGCAACGGCTAAATAAAGTCCCTGCGGTATCTCTTTATCTAGCTCGGTCGAATAATACAACGCCCTGGCTAAAGGCGGGGACGCCACCAGCGGTACGCCCGCACCTATCGCAGCATTGCGAATTTGGGCGGCTATCAAATCGACACCTTTGGCAACCAGTTTGGGCGCACTATTCGAATTTTGATCATATTTTAAGGCTACCGCATAATGGCTCGGATTCGTCACAATAACATCGGCTTTCGGCACTTCCTCCATCATGCGCCGTTGCGCCGCCTCCATTTGCATTCTGCGTTGCCGCCCCTTCACCTCAGGACTTCCATCCGATTCCTTACTTTCCTCCTTGATTTCCTGCTTGGACATTTTCATGCTCTTACTGTGATCCCAAAGTTGATAAGGCACATCAATCATCACAATCACTATCAATGAACTACTGAGCAGTAAAATGCAGGTGCCGATAATATCCAACGCATGACTGATTGACTGAATCAGCGATTCGCCGCCCAAGCCCAGCAATTCGTTGATAAAAGATCGATATAAAGCAACGGCAACAGCAAAAACCAACAAAATTTTCAATAGGGCTTTGAATAACTCAACCAATCCCCGTACCGCAAAAATCCTGGCCATCCCTGTAATTGGATTCATTTTTGACGGCTTAAAAGCGATAGCATCCCAACTGAATACCCAGCCACCCATCGATATGGGCGTAACAATTGCGACAATGACCATCACCGCCATAAACGGCGCAATCAACATAACCGCGTCTACCATGACCTGCTTTAAATACAGCGTTGTACTGTGAGGATCGAAAAGGGCTGCGCGGCTCAGCTGAAACATAGTCCGCATCATTTTTAACAACCCATTGCCAATTGTTCCTCCTTGGGCAAGCAGCAAGGCAGAGCTCGCCATCAGAATGACAAAGGTATTAAGTTCCCTCGACCTTGGAATCTGGCCCTTTTTTCTGGCGTCGGCCAGACGCTTACCGGTGGGTTCTTCGGTTTTGTCCTCGTTATCTGACATAACTCATCTACAAACGTAACAGCTGCCCGATCAAATCGTAGGCATCCGTTAACATTCCCGAAAATTGATCCAACACATCGGGCAATGTTTTCCAAACCAACAACAGGCCCACCGTCAAGGTTACCGGAAAGCCCACTGAAAAAATTTGTAATTGCGGGGCCGCCCTGGCCGCCACCCCAAAAATAATATTAACCAACAACAAACTGGCAATAATGGGCATGGATAATAATAAGCCACCGGCAAACATCCGGCTGCTCCAGGCAATAATCGACCAGATGCCTGCGTTATCTATACCTTCAACGCCAATAGGTAAGGTCTTAAAGCTATCCAGCAGCATTTGTATTAACAACAAGTGCCCATCCATACTGATAAAAATTAGCGTAGTGGTTACCGTATAGAGCTGCGCAATCACCGGCACCTGTTGCCCGCTTTGCGGATCGACCATCATCGAAAAACCCAAGCCCATAGTTAAAGCAATACCTTGCCCGGCAAAAACGACCGCGGCAAAAACCAACTGTAGAATAAATCCACTGGTCAAACCGATCATGACCTGCGCAATAGCCGTCATAAATCCGGCGTAACTGAACATTTCGACAGTCTGCAAGGGAGGAAGCAAAGGCATTACAACAAGCGTTATAACCACGGAAAGGATCAGCCGGACTCGGGCCGGCACGGCTTTAATGCTAAACAGCGGCACAGCGACAAACATCGCGCTAATGCGCATTAACGGCCAGATGAACAATGCTGTCTGACTGAGAACTTGTGCTTCGGTAAAGTTCAAAATTCAACCAATTAAATGCGGAATATCCCTGATCAGACCCTGAAAATAATCAATGAACATTTGCAGCATCCCCGGCCCCATAATCATCAAAACAATGCCGATAACGATAACCTTGGGTACAAATGTCAAGGTCGCCTCATTAATCTGGGTAGCCGCTTGAAACATCGCAATAATCAAGCCGACGGCTAAAGACGGCAGCAACACCGGCGCCGTCAGCTTAACCGCAACAATCATCGCATCCTGACCAACCATGAAAATCGTTTCCGGTACCATACTTTACCTGTCGCCCTTACATGACATAAAAACTTGCCGCCAGCATTTCCATGATCAAAGACCAGCCGTCAGCGAGAACAAACAGCATTATTTTAAAAGGCAAGGAAATAATCATCGGCGACAACATCATCATACCCATGGACATCAGTACGCTGGCAACCACCAAATCGATAACTAAAAAAGGCAAGAAAATCAGGAAGCCTATTTGAAAGGCTGTTTTTAGCTCACTGGTTACAAATGCCGGCAGCAATAACGAAAACGGCACGTTTTCGGCTGACTCCAGCTCTGAATTACCGGAAATCCTGATAAACAATTCCAGATCGGCCTCTCTGGTCTGTTTTAGCATAAATTGCCGGAAGGGCTCGGACGCTTTTTCCATAGCGACAACAACATCGATTTTTTCTTCCATATAAGGCTGAACGGCTTCGGTATTCACCTTGTCAAGGACCGGCATCATAATGAAGATAGTCAAAAACATGGACAAGCCTAATAACACCTGATTACTCGGTGCCTGTCCGGTGCCTAAAGCCGTTCGCAGCAAACTTAAAACGATCATGATCCGGGTAAACGACGTCATGGTCAGCAACAACGCCGGCAGCACGGTTAACAGGGTCATTAACGCCAGAATCTGGATCGTTACCGTATAAGTCTGCGCGCCTTGTTTGCCCGTCGTCACGGTGACAGCTTCAATCCCTGCGGCCGCGTAAGCCGGTGTTTCGATCAACAAAAAAGCCAGGCCGATAATCACCAACCGATACCAAATGTTTTTAGCCATCAGATCGCCCCTTCATCGCCTGCGCCACAATGGCGGCAAATCCGCTGTCTTTCACGATCGAAGACGACTCGTTGCTCGTCAAGCAATCGTCGCCCTCCAACACATGCAAAGCGTCTATACGTCCCGGCGTCACCCCTAAAATGAGCTGTTTTTTTCCGACCTGGAGCAAAATGACTTTTTCCCGCATTCCCAACGACAGGCCGCCGACAATACGCATTTTTTCTGCGCCGCCGACAGAGATTCCGCTTAACTTGCGCATTCCCCAGACGCAGAAAAAAAATACAGCCAAGACTACCAGCAGCCCAACGCCCCAATGAAGCATATCTCCGGCAGAAATCGTCCTGACCGCCTGTTTTGGAACATCGACGCCCGGCACAGCAAAGCAGGCAGGAAACCACCAGAACATCGACCACGCGAGCATAAATTTTTCAGGCATCAGGCTAATCGTTTAACCCGTTCCGATGGACTTATGACATCGGTTAAGCGGATGCCGAATTTATCATTGATCACCACCACTTCACCATGAGCGATCAATGTGCCGTTTACCAGCACATCAAGCGGTTCTCCGGCAAAACGCTCCAATTCAACAACCGAACCCTGGTTTAACTGCAAAAGGTTTCTGATATTAATCTGCGTCCGACCTATTTCCATGGAAATAGTAACGGGAACATCCAAAATAACATCAAGGTTAACTTCATCGCCTATGCTTGAAGACGACTTTTTATCATCAAACTGACTATTAAACTCTTGAAACGCGGCCGCCTCAAAATCATCAATCGTTTCCCCATCCTCTGGTGCATTTGAATATTCGCTCATCTTCTTTCTCAACTTAATATTGTTACAATCAAATCCTGAATTGCGCCAGGTTGATTCAAGACTTTACCTTATCGATAATCTGTATCGCATAATTACCATCCGAAATACCGACCTTACCTTCAAATACAGGGATTCCTTCCGCTTTAAGAATCACCGTGTCCGGCATATCAATAGGTATGACATCGCCTTTTTTTAAACGCATAACTTCTCGTATGGTCATATTTTTTTCCACCAGAAGACTGTTTACACTCACTTCCGCTCTGAGCACTTCGCCACGCAACGCGGCCTGCCAGCCGCCGTCTACCTCGCCACTGTCGCTACTGATAGCATCCAACAACTCCCGGATAGGTTCAAGCATGGCATAGGGCATTGCAATATTGACGTCACCGCCGCCGCCTTCCAGCTCAACATGAATGGTGGATATAACAATAATCTCGCCAGGCCCGATAATATTGGCGAACCGCGGATTGATTTCTGCGCCCACGTATTCAAAATCGAGTTCCATGACTGGCTTCCAGGCTTCCTTCAAATCCTTGAAAATCATATCGATGATGATCCGAACCACCCGCATTTCAGTCGGTGTAAATTCCCTTCCTTCGGTCTGATTATAAAATTGCCCGGCACCGCCAAAAAAGTTGTCCACCACCGTAAAAACCAATCGCGGATCAATAACTATCAAGGCCTTGCCACGCAACGGGTTAAACCGCACAATCGTTAAGTTGGTTGGAACCAGCAGCCCCTGGATATATTCAGAAAACTTTTGAACCTGAATGCCCGATATAAAAATTTCCGCCGAACGACGCAGGAAATTGAATAATGAAATACGGATAAACCTGGCAAACCGTTCATTAACCATTTCCAGGGTCGGCATTCGGCCGCGGACAATTCTTTCCTGACTGGCAAAGTCATACTCCCTGACCACGCCCTTTTCATAAAATTCTTCAGTACCCGCGTCAGAATAAAACTCGGACTCATCCTCTGTTTCAATATCTCCGTCGCTAACACCGTTTAGCAGCGCATCGATTTCTGCCTGCGAGAGTAAATCACTCATGTTATTGCATTACAAATGAGGTAAAAAATATCTCTTTAACCTGCCCCTTCCCGGCCATTTTTACTAAAACGGCAGTCACATTGTCCAACATGGCTTTAGCTAACATATCCTTTCCTTCACGCGTATTCAAATTGGCGGGGTCCTGCGAACCAATCAGCATCAACAGATTATTGCGCACCATAGGTTCATTTTGCTTCAAAACTGCAATAGTTTCGGCGCCTTCTACCAATATAGACACCGTAATTCGCCCGTGTTTAACTGTCGCCCCCTTTGGGAAATCGACAACAATAGGCTTACCCATATCAAAATAGAGTTTTTCGGCATGAGTAGCCTCCGCCTCATCCTCTGCAACATGTTCAGTTTTTTCGCTTTTAGACGAATCCCCTTTCATCAGGAAGAATGTGATACCGACACCGGCGACTACTAAAACTACTGCCGCGATAATAATGATGATCAGCTTTTTAGGAGATTTTTTCTCTTCCCCGACTTCTTGCTCAAGTTCAGCCATGTTATAAACCCTTTAATTTTTAATCAGTATCAGTAATTAAGCAATTTAAAGTCCACAGGATAATAATACCTGCAAAAACAATCTAATAAATTATACCGACAAGTGACTTGCCCCTGTAAACAACACTACTCAACAGCTGAATGCTATCATTGACCGACATCGTAAAACCAAATCATACAAGAAAAAAGATCCTTTTAAAAGAATAAGATAGGAATACTTGTAAATGTTAATAATTAACTGCGCCAAGTGCCAATTATAAGTCTCGAATAGTTAAGCAAATAAATACACTCAAAGAACCTCAGCCTTAAAAAATAAAGCTGCCATAAAACCGACACCTTCATTACTCACGTAATGAAATTAAATAAAACCGTCTATCACAACCCAAACCATCAAACCACTCCACGATAAATGTTCTTGACGGCTATGTGAAATCCCTCATCAAAACAACATCATTTCTCAGGAAAAATAAAAATGCCATTGCAGAAACCCTTTATTGTATTAATGACCGGCGACATCGACATTAACCATTCCTTATTAAAACACCGACGCCAAAATATTATTGCAACCAGCCAATACGACGCTATTTTAATGCACATTGAAACGACTCGATTCGATCTGATATTGCTCGACTTACCGGTAGACAGCCCGACCGCATCGCTTCATGACCGATCACGACACTGTCCTGATCCCCGTCAGTCGGAACTTATTGCCCGCATCAAAAAACCTCTTGGCGTAAACGGCAAAACGCCGGTCATTGCTATCATTAATCCGGCACAGAACTCCCGAATCGATCAACAGTTTGATGATAGACTGACCGGTCCCCTAACGGAGCAACGGCTTAATGAAATTATAGATCTTTGGCAAACAAGGGCTTCGGCTCTGGACTATATCCAAATAATCCTGAGTAAAACCAAAAACAACCAGCGCCTTACGCTGACCCTTTTTGAAAAGTTGTTCGAGGAACTACCGTTGCAAACCGTGATTATCAAAGAGGCATTGGAAAACAAGCAGTACGATCTTGCGCGGGAAGTTACCCACAAGTTGAATGGTTCGGTGAGTTTTTGCGGCTTAACGGACATTCAACAGCCGGCAAATGCGTTGGAAAGCGACCTGCTAAACAATAATTATGCAAGTACGCATCAGCACTTTCTCATGCTACAGCAATGCATCCTAAATTTCACACGCCACCAAAAATTTATCCTGACCAACCTTGGCACATGCTAAGCCCATAAAAAAAGCCCTTAAAGGGCTTTTTTTATGGGCTACAACAATCGCGACCTCAGTCCAACTCATCAAGCAACGCTTGGGCTGCCTTTTTTTGTTCGTCCGTACCTTGCTCAAGCACTTCTTGGGCAATATCTTTAGCCGCATCTGCATCGCCCATATCGACATAGGCTTTTGCCAAATCCAGCTTCGTTTCCAACTCATCCATATCGGTCAGATCGGAAACACCGAATTCATCATATTGACCGGACCGCCCAGTCGTTGTCAGGGGCAGATCAAAGTTAAAGTCGAAATCGTCGCCAAAATCATCATTAAACTCCAGCGTCTCATCCGTAGAAAAGCCCGCATCCTGTTGCTTTTTATCACTATTATCTAAAGCGCCAAAGTCAATATCCTCAATTCCTGTTGTTTCAGTATTCTTGGCACTAAAATCAAACTCATAGGATTCGAATTCCTCCTGCTTGTTGATCGGCTGCGTCCCTATTGGCATGTCCGATAAGTCGCCGGGAGCAATAACGCCTTGCTCCGCTTCATCCGATTCTTTGCTGTCCATTGAAAATGAGCTTAAATCGAAATCAATTTCTTCTATCTGTGCGCCTAATGACTTATCCGCAACAGTGCTGGAAGCTATAACGCCTTGCTCCGCTTCATCCAGTTCTTTGCTGTCCATTGAGAATGAGCTTAAATCGAAATCAATTGTTTCTATCTGCGCCCCTGATGCCTTATCCGCAACAGTGCTGGAAGCTATAACGCCTTGCTCCGCTTCATCCGATTCTTTGCTGTCCATTGAGAATGAGCTTAAATCAAAGTCAATGTCTTCGTTATCTGGCTGAGCATCAACAAAAGAATCAGCTTCAGATGAAATTAAATCAATATCCAGCGCGTCGCCCTTAGACCCGGCCGCTTCCTTAACAAAACCGTCACTGCCTGACTGCCCGAAAAAAGCCGTCCCGCTGATGCTTTCATCACTATTTTCAACGGGCGTGTTGTCAGCCACTGCAAACAGATCTTCCCCTGAAGCAAACAATGGCGAGTCAGGACAAATTTCGCGCCCCATCTCCGCCGCTTTTTCCCAAAACTCGACCTCGCTCCGCTTACCTGCCGCTACCAATTCATTAGCATAGGCTTCAAAAGCCGTTTTGCTTTCGTTTGCGTAAAAAATTTCCAGCAACTTCAACTTACATTCATCGCGATTCGGCTGATCTTTAATCGCCTGCCGTATTAATTCTTCGGCCTGCTGATAACGCCCATAAGCAAGATAGACATCCGCCTCGGAGATAGGATCGATTTCACCTTGATCGGTATCAAACGAGTCAAAATCACTCGGCGTAAATTCACTCAAGAAAGAACTTTCGCCGACTGTGCCCACATCATGAACTGCGCCCTCTTCGACAACCGGCACAGAGAGACTTTCCTCGGCTTCAGGTGTTTTAATCATGCTGGAAGAGGCAAACATACTCTCCGTATTAGTTTCCTCTTCAACCTTGCGTTTGCGCCACCAAAGCCAGCCGATCAGCGCCGAAATGACCGAACCGGCCCCAGCCACCGCCAAGTAATACGGATCGACTAAACTACCGGCTTCAGGTTGAGCTACCGGCTGTACTGGTTGAGCAACAGTTTGCTGAGGAACCGGCGGTGCTTGACTCACAGGCTTCGCTGCGACAACTTCACTTGGCGGTTCAACCGGTTGAGGAACCGGTGTTGACTGCTCGACAGGCTTAGCCGCCACAACCTCAACTGCCGCAGGCTCGGCCGGTTGAGAAGCCGGTGTTGCTTGGTCGGCAGGTTTGGGCGTCGCAACATCGGCTGGCGCCGCCTGTTCTTGAGCCGCAGGACGTTCCTGGGACTTATTCTGCAAAGCCGCGAGCTGTTGATCCTTTAACGCAATCAATTCCTGCATCATCGCCAGTTGCTTTTCCAACTCCGCTACTTTGCTTTGTATGACACTATCAATCTGCGCGGTTTGACTGACGCCCTCTTCAGCGTTAACTTTAACGCTCTCCGATACTTTGGCCGCTTTCTTTTCGGCACTAGCCCGTCCATTCTCCGACGTTACAGCATGATCGGCGACCGCAGCCTTAGTCGGAGCAATCAGGGTTAACTGGTTATCGGCAGACTGCTCAACTTTGCTCAGAACCGCTTTTTCCTTTGCAGTTTCAGCATGGGCTGGAGCCGAATGATTTTTCCAGGCTTTGGTATGCCGGTTGAATTCCGCTAATGCCTGATTCCGCGATAATTTTAGAACTATCTCTCGTTCAGGAATCTTCAGCATCTTTCCAGCCATTAATGCATAAACATTCCCTTTATAGAAAGCATGAGGATTTGCTTCATAAATCGCAATGATCATTTGCTCTACAGAAACATCGCTCTGCCCTCTTGCCCGGTCGGCCACGCTCCAAAGCGTGTCATTTCCCAGCGTCGGGCCATATTCACCCTCGCTGCTTTGTCCGTTTGCATGCGCTTGACGTTGCGGCGTTTGCGCATAGCTTTCGGTGGTGGTTGCAACGGGAATGGTTGCTGGGTTGTAAACTGACGGAGGATCCACCAACACAGTAAATTCACGATACAAATTGCCTTTGGGCCAGCTGACTTCGAGCAGGAAATCCAAAAAAGGTTCCTTTAACGCCTCCTTAGAAGTCAGCTTAATGACGGCCGCGCCATTGGAATGAGTAATCGTTTCAAATTTAATTTTCGATAGAAAATAATTCCATGACACTCCCGCCTCATCAAACTTTTCAGGGGGAGCCAAGCTTACCTTGATGTCAGATACGCTCTCGCCTGACAATGTTAACGCAATTTCAGCATCCAAATTTTGATTAAGGGCCGAATGCAATCTAATCTCACCAATACCTAACGCATAACCGCCAGCCGGTGCCAATAACGATACAACCGCTAAAGTTTTAGTTAAATTACGCACGCCGCTCTTCTTCACAATAGTTACCACAGTTTCTTACCGCGTCCAGTCAAATATGTACACAAGCTTAGTCTAGATGTATTTTTTTACCAGCACTTCGGCTATTTGCACACTGTTTAAGGCTGCGCCTTTTCGAACATTATCGCCAACCACCCACAAATCAATTCCTTGAGGATGCGATATATCTTCCCGAATACGACCTACAAATACATCATCATTACCTGATGACTCAGTAACCGCCGTTGGATAACCGCCGTCTTTACGCTCGTCCATAACCGTCACGCCGGGGGCTTGCTCAAGCAACGCCCTGACTGTAGCAACATCGATTTTTTCACGGGTTTCAATATGCACGGCCTCGGAATGTCCGTAAAAAACCGGAACCCGCACTGCGGTGGCATTAACCAGAACGCTATCGTCACTCAGGATTTTCCGGGTTTCCCACACCATCTTCATTTCTTCCTTGGTGTAACCGTTGTCCATGAAGACGTCGATCTGCGGCAACACGTTAAAAGCAATCTGTTTAGGGTAGACATTGGTGATAATGGGTTGCATATTAAGCAGGCTGGTCGTTTGCTTAACCAGCTCTTCTATGGCTTCTTTGCCGGTACCGGAAACCGCCTGATAGGTACACACATTGATGCGTTCAATCCCCACCGCGTCATAAATGGGCTTTAACGCCACCAGCATCTGGATAGTCGAGCAATTCGGATTAGCGATAATGCCGCGGTTTTTATAATCGGCTATTTTTTCAGGATTAACCTCCGGCACTACCAGCGGAATATCGTCGTCATAGCGAAACTGCGAGGTGTTATCGATAACGACACAGCCGGCTGCAGCAGCCTTTGGCGCATACTCTGCCGAAACGGATGCCCCCGGTGAAAACAAACCGATTTGCGCCTTTGAAAAATCAAAAGTCGCCAAATCCTGCACGACCAGAGAACCGCCTTTAAAAGGAATTCTTTTACCTACTGAATTGCTGCTGGCTAAGGCATAAACCTCGCCGACAGGAAAATCGCGCTCTTCCAGAATCGACAACATGGCTTCACCCACAGCGCCGGTAGCGCCAACCACGGCAACGTTATATAGCTTAGTCATCTTATCCACCCTTCTTTGCTGAAACAGCTGTACGCACCCATAATATGGCAATGTAATCTAAACATAGGCCGGACGATAAAACTGCAACTTTCTTTGTCATTAACTTTACAACCTTTATATATAGTAAAAACCACTCTTAAATGGATTAACTTAGCGTGCTGTTGGATTGCGCTTTTGCACGCTAGTCCAGAACAGCAAAAACTTTTTTAGTGATGTCATCGACACTACCGACACCGGCTATCGAACTGAACTTGACCTGCTGCGCCGGTGCCGAATAAAACCCTACCAACGGTTTAGTCTGTTCATGATAAACGCTGAGTCGTTTACGCACGGTTTCTTCTTTATCGTCATCGCGCTGAATCAAAGGCTCGCCGGTCACATCATCAAGCCCCTCAACCTTAGGCGGATTAAACGCAACATGATAGGTGCGCCCTGATTGCAAATGCACCCTTCTGCCGGCCATGCGTTTTACAATTTCCTCATCGTCCACCACAATTTCAATGACCGTATCAATAATAACGCCCATATCGTTCAAGCCTTCGGCTTGAACGATAGTCCGGGGAAAACCGTCCAGCAAAAAGCCGTTAGCGCAATCGGCTTGAGTAATGCGTTCTTTGATCAACCCTAAAATAATGTCATCGGAAACCAGGCCGCCGGCATCCATTACTTTTTTTGCTTCAATACCCAAAGGCGTCCCTTCCCGCACTGCGGCCCGCAACATGTCACCCGTTGAAATTTGCGGAATAGCGTATTTTTCAGTAATAAATTGAGCTTGGGTTCCTTTACCGGAACCGGGACTCCCCAACAGGATGATGCGCATAACTAACTCCATTGTGTCGCTAAGACAGATTTAGACTCTAACATAACAGCTCGCGTAACTCGGATTAGCTTAATCCGACCCGCAAAACCAAACAAAAGTGTGACTGATCATTTTATAACACATCAAATTTTATCTCTTGTAAAAATACGTTTATTTCCCTATTCTTACTCGGTTTTTTACATATTCAGGGGAATAATAATGCGTGTTGAAGATTTAATGACTTCAAAAGTATTTACAGTCGAGCAACACGATTTGATTGATCGTGTTTTTTTCTTGATTCATTACGAAAGAATTCGTCACTTACCTGTCATTGAAAAAGGCAAAGTGATCGGCATTGTCTCCGATCGAGACCTGTACAAAGCGCTGGGTCCAAAAAGCAACTCCAATGCCATTGAAGCGGCAACCGGCACAGGCGCTACAGAACTGCATGTAATTCCGAAAAAGGTGCAGCATATCATGCACCGGGGCGTAATAACCGTTAGCCCTGACACCTATGCCTCGGAAGCTGCGGCAAAAATGGCCGACAATAAAATCGGCGCTTTGCCTGTCGTCGATAAAGACAACAAACTGCTCGGCATCCTATCCTCCACCGACATACTGCGGGTTTTTTCAAAGATCGAAAAAGCCAGCGAAGAAAGAGATAAAAGAATCGCAGCCGGCATCAGTCATAAATAATAACGACGCAACTCGCGTCATCCCAAAAGCCCCTATGTAACGGGGCTTTTTTGTTTTAACCGGCAACCAACCATGACCCATAAAACCCTGTCCGATCAACCTGTTAAAACCGCGACATTAACATGGTTAAAATCCGTCATCATTGAGCACGGCATCTGTCCGTTCGCAAGGCGCGAACTGGAACGAGGCAGCATTCACTTCAGCGTCGATCGCGACACAGAAATCGAACAATGCTTACTGAACCTGATACTTGAATGTGATCGACTGGATACCGAACCCGGTATTGAAACCACGCTGCTGATTTATGCAGATGCGTTCGCAGAATTCGACGATTATCTGGATTTTGTTGAAATAGCTGAATCGCTGTTGATTGAACAAGGCTATGAAGGCACTTACCAGCTGGCAAGTTTCCATCCGGATTACTGCTTTCAAGGCAGCGATTCGGACGACGCCGCAAATTACACCAACCGCTCCCCCTACCCCATGCTGCACTTGCTACGGGAAACCGGCATAGAACAGGCCGTCGCCGGTCACCCCGATCCGGAAGGTATCCCGCAACACAATATCGAATTAACCCGAAAACTGGGCTTAGCCAAAATGCAGGCTTTATTAGCGGCATGTTATCCGCTTAAGCCATGATTTTTTTTATTCTTGCTGCTTAAAAGCCTCTAATTCCTTAGCCCGCGCCGCCGTAGCGGACATGAAACAATCATTTGCACTGACCCCGGCTATCGTTCCGCCATCAGGGTCGTAATAAAAATCGCAGTTAGCCTTTCTGTATTTAAGCCATAAGCGTTGGGCTTCCTGTAACTGCTGCTTACGTTCGGGAGCAAGGCCGGCCATAACGTCCTTATACGCTTTGTTTAAGCGCACATCCTGTCGTTCCGTTTCCGCATTCATACATTCAATCATTGACGAGGTAACGCCACCGGCTTGCTCCATGCAACTTGAAAATGTTTGACTTAAACCATCGTCGGCAAAGGCCGGTTGAACCGCTGCGGCTATCAATCCGGCAATCACCAAATATTTAAAATACGACATCATGATTGTCGTCTTTCAGTTTTATACTCATCGTACCTCAACATTCGGCGCCTTTGCCCCCTTTCCTGTTGAAGAGAGTTGGGGCGAGGAGATTCATTTGAAGTGTAAACAGTGCATAAAAGCAGCCCAAAAATCACTTAGCCTCTTCCACTGATTCGTCAGCTGTTCCAGCCGCAACTTCGATTTTTTTGGCTGCAAACGCGTTTTCATTGACGGGTGCTTTATATTCGACACTGTCTTCAGGCTCGGTCGCCGCGTCATCCTTTGCCGCAACTTCAGCTGCTTCGTTTATAAGAGCACCTTCGGCATGATCAACTTCATCACTTTCAGTTATCGGCGCATCAACAACGACTTCTGATGCAACAGCTTCTCCCTCGGCTTCAACGTTAGCATTTTCGGCAACCGCCTCGCTAACTTCAACAGCCGCCGCTGCCGGTTTTTTATTTAAAGAGTCCATAAAGTCGACAAACCAGTCCAGCTGCTTAACACGGTCAAGATCCGGATCGGCAAGAATATCGGCGACGACCGGTAAATAGCCCTTGTTTTTAGAGATTTCCAACGCATTCAGACAGCCTTCTTTCTCGCCTCGCAAGCCATAAATACAAGCTACATTATAAGAGGCCGACCCGGCCTGAATCGCATTGGCCTTTTCGAAATAACTTTTGGCCCTTCCATATAAACTATCCTTGGCATCAACCGCTTTAACCCGAGCCAATTCCATATAAGCAACGCCGCCATCCAATGCTGCGCCAAGATAGGCGGGCTCAAGAGTCAGACAAAAGGAGAATTTAGCGATGGCATCCTGATAAAGATTGGCGGCAGACTCGCCCGACTTGCTTCTGGCCTGATGCAGCAAAGCAAGTCCCCAGTTATATAAAGCCTCGGCAATCAACGGCTCGTTAGCGACAACTTCTGCATAATCCTGATAAACCTTTTTAAACAGTTGATCGGCCGTATGGCCTTCGCTGCTGCGCGCCTCCGTTGTTTGTTTTATGGCGGCTTTCAACTTGGATTTCTTTGTTATTGACTCAAAAAACGACATGATTTATCTCTCTTGATTTAGTAATTTATAATCGCAAGCTATAGAATAACAGCAGAGCAGATAACGACACTAATCCAAATGTGTTAATAACGCACCACCTACCCACAACAAAGAGAAAATCATGAATGAATCAAACGGTTGCGATATTGCCAGAGAAAAAGTAAATCTGGAAACATCGCAAATTGCCTGGAAGGAATTGCAACGTTTTTTTGCCGCCGGCGCTGCGGTATTTGTTGCCTCAGAGCTGGATTTAGTCGATGTAGCCTATCAGTTTTCCATCGACAATAAAGACCGGGTTGCGGAGTGGATGCAAAGCAATCAGGTTGCGCTGGTATCCGATCAACAGGCAACCGACTGGATTGAGGCTGATGCCGAAGTATGGGCCGTTGTCGTCAAACCCTGGATATTGGTTCAGAAATAAGTCGCACCGTTTAAGGCATGTTTGCCTTAAGCTTTCCCTCTTGAACCGGATCTTCCCTTGCCTCTTGATTCGATCCGCTTACTATCGGGCTGCTTAACCCCGCGAACCGACGGTTTAGCGCCACGAACAGCCGGTTTTTTAGTGTGGCGAAAATCCTTTTTACCGGTCGTTTTATTGGGCGCGTTCTTTTTAGGCGCATCGATCACTTTCAGTGAAACAGGCTCATAACCGGTATCGGCCACACGCGGAATTTGCCGCTTGAGCAGTTTCTCAATTTCCACCAGCATCCAGGCTTCTTCCGGACACACCAGCGACAAGGCCTCGCCATCGGCGCCGGCCCGTCCGGTACGGCCAATGCGGTGAATGTAATCTTCCGGCACTTGCGGCAAATCGAAATTCACCACATGCGGCAAGTCGTCAATATCCAGACCGCGCGCGGCAATATCGGTGGCGACCAATACCGAAACCTTGCCGGTTTTAAACTGCTCCAGCGCCTTGTTGCGTGCGCCCTGCGTTTTATCGCCATGCAGCGCCGCCGTGCGGATGCCGTCCTCAATCAGCTGCTTTTCCAGACGATCGGCTCCGTGCTTGGTGCGCACGAATACCAACACCTGTTTCCAGTTATTGCTGCCGATCAGGTAAGACAATAATTCCCGCTTGTACTCGCGGCCGATGCCGTAAACACGTTCCGAGACGTTGTCAGCCGTGGCATTTTGCTTGGCGACTTCGACTTCAACAGGATTGTTCAGCAACTGCGCCGCCAGCGATTTGATCGCATTGGGCACGGTCGCGGAAAACAACAAGCTCTGGCGCTTCTTGGGTATCAGCGCCATCAGTTGCTTAATATCGGGCAAAAAGCCCATATCGAGCATGCGGTCCGCTTCATCCAGCACCAGCATTTCCACGTTGGACAGATTGATATTGCGCTGCTGCACATGGTCGATCAAGCGCCCCGGCGTCGCCACCACGATGTCGCAGCCCCGGCGTAATTGACGGGTCTGGATGCCGATGCTCGCGCCGCCGACCACCGCTTCCGCATGGAACGGCAAATGCGCGCCGTACGTTTTTACGCTTTCATAGACCTGCGCGGCCAATTCACGGGTCGGCACTAAAATCAGCGCGCGAACGCGGCGCGGCTTTTGATGCGGATCATGATTCTCGGCCAGCCGTTGCAATAACGGCAAAGTAAAACTGGCGGTTTTTCCGGTGCCGGTTTGCGCGCCGGCCAACACATCCTTGCCTTCAAGGATCAAGGGAATGGCTTTTTGTTGCACCGGCGTAGGGGTGACGTAGCCCTGATCGGCTACGGCTTTAAGAAGTTCGTCGGCTAAACCGAGCTGGGCGAAAGACATTTTTGAAATCTCAGGTAAAAGGTGAAAAAGGCAAAAGACGAAGGGCTAAAGGCGAAGGACTCCAGCCGAACGGAGTTGCAAACCCCATCCGGCTTGTACAAGACTCAAGGCTCAATATCTCACGCGGCCTTTTTCGCCTTTCGTCTTGAGCCTTTCGCCTGCTTTTCATCCCCCCGTCATATTCATATAGCGCAATATAACCGGCTGCTCGTTAATATTAAATTCGTGTTTTTCCGGTTTAATCAGCATCGCATCGACAATGGCCTGTTTCAGCACCGCCATGTCGCCCGGATGATCCCTGATGACTTGCTTTAAATCGACCGAATGCTCATTGCCCAGGCATAACAACAAACGCCCTTCAACGGTTAAGCGCACCCGGTTACAAGTGCTGCAAAAGTTCTCGCTGTGCGGGGAAATAAAACCGACGCGGGTTTGCGTCCCTGCCACATTAAAATAATTGGACGGCCCGCCGGTCTTTTCAGGCGTGGCGACTAAAGCGAAATTCCTCGCCAAATCGGCCTTGATCAAATCGCTGGAATAATAAGCGTCCGCCCGGTCATGCTGGCTGACAACGCCCAGCGGCATTTCCTCGATAAAACTGATGTCGATGCCGTTATCGACCGCAAACCGAACCAGGTCGTTCACTTCGGTATGGTTCCTGTCCTTAAGAATGACCGCATTGATTTTGATCCGCTCGAAGCCTGCCTCCTTGGCGGCCTGAATGCCTCTGAGCACCTGACGCAAATCGCCGGTTCGGGTTATCGCCTTAAACTTGTCGGCATCCAGCGTATCCAGGCTGATATTGATGCGTTTGACGCCCGCCGCTTTTAACGACGACGCCATCGTTTCAAGCTGGGAGCCGTTAGTCGTTATCACCAGCTCGTTCAGGCTTTCGATACGCCCGATATTTTGCAGCAGCTCCAACGCACCTTTCCTGACCAAAGGCTCGCCGCCGGTGATCCTGATCTTTTTCACGCCCAATTCGGCGAAGGCTTGCGCCAGCGTATAAATTTCTTCCAGCGTCAAAACCTGCGCGCGCGGCAAGAAGGTCATATCTTCAGCCATGCAATACAGACAACGGAAATCACAACGGTCGGTAATCGAGATTCTCAAATAATCAACAGTTCTGCCGAAGCGGTCGATTAATTGAGCGGGGGGGAACGGATGAGTCATTAGCGCGGCGATAAAAAATCCAAGACGCCAATATTAACATAGTATTGGGCTTTTATAGAGCGCATCTGCCAACGACTTGAACCATCCATCTGTAGGGGCGAATTTATTCGCCCCTGTCAATTGGCAAACAGGTAATCACAACACGGCATATCTAAAAACCAAGCCAGATAAAAGTTGCCAAAAATCCGGCCACCGCTTATCGTCAGCTCATTTACAACGTTATCGCAGAACTGACCAAAGCATGGATACCGCAACCATAGAGGATTTAGCCTATTTCATGAAAAAGGCAAAAGCCAATAACCGCAGCCCGATCTTCTTTTTAGGCGCAGGCGCATCCAGAACCGGCGGAATTCCGTTAGCCAATGAGATTGCCGAAACCATATTGGCAGAGCATGCAGACAACCCGAGAATAAACAAATTAACGGCAGAAGATAAGACCTACGCCAAGCTGATGAATTGTTTAGACCCAAACGAACGCAATGAATTGCTCAAAGGCTATGTCAACGACAGCAAAATCACGTCACCCACATCTACCTTGCCCAGCTGATGACGCGGGGCTATGCCGATTACGTGCTGACCGTCAACTTCGACAACCTGATGCTCAAAGCCTTGGCCTTATTCAATGAATTCCCGTCGACTTACGACATGGCGATCCTTAACGACCTGACCACCTCGACGTTCAAGGAAAAATCGGTGGTCTATCTGCACGGACAGCACCACGGCTTATGGCTGTTGAACACCGCGCAGGAAATGGCCAAAGTCAACGACCTCGTCCCGAAAATATTGCACAGCATCAAGGACGGACGGCCCTGGGTATTCGTCGGCTACAGCGGCAACGATCCCGTTTTTGAGCACATAAAAGGCCTGGGGAGGTTTGACAACGGCCTGTACTGGATCGCTTTTAATAATGAAAAGCCCAGCGACGAGGTTCGCCAAGGCTTACTGGAACAAAGCCACAGCAACGCCTTTGTCATCGAAGGCTACGATGCCGATTCCTTCATGCTTAAACTGAATACCGCATTGGGATTGCCGGAACCCACAATCATCGACAAGCCTTTTACCTCAATCAGGGCAATGCTGGACAATATTGTCGATATAGACGACCGGGAGCATTTCAAAGGCGTAAAACAACGCCTTGAAATCGCCAAGCGTCGGGTCGATGAGGCGATTTTGCAATTCGATCAAGGCAAATTCGAGGCCGCCGGTAAAACCCAAGCCAAGGCCGAAAGCGATTTATTGCAAAAGGAAATCATCGACTTGATGATTAAGGGGGACTATCAACCGGACACGATTGACCGGATAGCGGCTAAGGCAGCCATTTTAAACGATGCCGGGGGCAACGTTTTATTAGCGGACTTATATTACAACTGGGGAAACAATCTGGGGAATCTGGCCGCGACACAAGCAGGCGGCGAGGCCGAAGCCATGTACCGGCAAGCCTTAGACAAATACCAAAAGGCCATCGAGATACAACCAAATGATCACCAAGCCTACAACAACTGGGGAAACGCTCTACTAAATTTAGCCAAGATCCAATCGGGCGGCGAAGCTGAAGCCTTGTATCGGAAGGCCTTGGAAAAATGCCAAAAAGCAGTCGACTTGGGCGGAAGTTGTTACAACCTCGCCTGCACTTACGCCCTGATGCAAAACAAGGACAATGCGCTGTTGCACTTAAACAGGAGCCTGGAAAATAAACAGATCAAACCCGAATTTGTAACCGCCGATACGGACTGGGCAGGTTTTCTGGACGATGAGGATTTCAAAGCCGTCATCAATCGATATGCAAAGCTGTAGGGGCGAATTTATTCGCCCCATATCACCGAACAAACTGGTTCAGACAAATCCATCTGCAATGGGCGAATGAATTCGCCCCTACAACCAGATTGCATCCCATAAGGGGTAATCTGCAATTTGTTCTACCAACCCGGCACGTAATGGGTTAGCGACGATATACCGGGCAATTTTTTTAATATCCTCTTCTTTTCGTAGCCCATGATCGTAAAAACCGCGTTGCCATATTGTGCCTTTGTGCTTTAAATGTGCGTTGAGTTCAATGGCAGTTCTGCCTTTTAAATCCTTGATGACATTTGATAACGATTTGGTCTCGCCTAATTGGAACAGCCAATGCAAATGATCCGGCATCACAACCCAGGCAATTGAATCCAGCTCTTTTTCTTCATGCAAGCGGCGCATTTGACGCACCACTATGCGGCCGCAATTTATATCACTGAACCAAGTTTTGCGGTTTTCTGTGCATAGTGTCACATGATAGACCTGGTGCGCTTGAGAAAAACGGCCTTTTAGCAGATCGTCACGGGGCATGTTTATTCCGGTTCCGGGGCGAATGAATTCGCCCCTACAGTATCTTCCAGAAAAACCCTGATTGCGGCTATTCCCTGCCCGCCGCTTTGCCGCGCTGTACTCAGGCTGGATTCGGTCATGCCACCCAGGGCGTAAACAGGCAGGTTGACCTTGGCGACCAAGTCGGCAAATTGCTCCCAGCCCAGCGAAGGAGCGCTCGGATGGGTTTGGGTTGCCAACACCGGAGCCAGTACGACAAAATCCACGCCTATGTTTTGCGCATGTTGCAGTTGCTCAAGGTTGTGACACGATGCGGCTAACCACTTGCTGTTTTCGGGACGCTTGATCAAAGCCATCAAGTGACTGCTGGTCAGGTGGATGCCATCCACTTCGACTGAGCATTCAACGGTGGAATTCATTAACAGCACGGCTTGTTGCTGTTTGCATAACGGGTAGGCCTGTTCGATAAACTTTGCGACGGCTGCGGGCGGCAGGTTTTTCAATCTGGCCTGGATCAGCTTGACGCCCCGGTTCAATATTTTTTGCAGGTTCGACAGCAACAAGGCTTCATCTGCGTCATCCAGAATCGCGTAATGATGCGGCAATCGGGCGGCGGTGATGATCGGCCGGTTGGCGGCGGGGAATGCGTGATGTTCCAATTCAGCTGGTGTTACCCATTTAAACGGCTGGCCTTCCAAGCTTTTAGCTTCGCCTGAAAACTGCTCGACCAGGAAAACGTTTAGCTGCACAAACCGGTCGGGGTACTGGTGGCTGACGGTAATCAACGGTGTTGCCGCTGTGACGGTGATGTTCAGTTCTTCCTTGAGTTCGCGGGCCAGCGCTTGTTCTGCGGTTTCCGATGCTTCAATCTTGCCGCCGGGGAATTCCCACAGGCCGCCTTGGTGCAAATCGGCATGGCGCAAGGAAATCAGGATTTTTCCTTCCGGGTTTTTGACTACGCCTACGGCGACTTGGAGTGGGTTCATTTATTTAGTGGGACGCAGGAACGGTCATCGTAATACACAAGCTTCTGAGGTATACCGTCATTCCGGCAGGGATGCAGGAGGTAGAATCGCGTCTGGAACAGCGATCGAGAGCAATGCATGGAGCAATTGCCGAGAACACAGGGATATGAAAAAATATGTCTAAAAATTGTCTCATCTAGCTAAAAACGGTTAGCAAGTCTGAAGTTTGCCATCCATGCCTACTGGATCCCGGCATTCCCTGCCGGGATGACGAAGTCTCATTATTTTCCACGTTCCGGCACCTTTCGCCTTGTGCCTTTCACCTGCTTTTAAGTCCTATATTCCGCATTGATCTTCACATACTCATATGACAAATCGCAGGTTAACACTTCCTGAACCGCACTGCCGCGGCCCAGTTTGACGGTCACGGTGATCTCTTGCTGATTCATCACCCGCTGTCCGGCTTCTTCGGTGTAGTCGTCGGCCCTACCGCCGTTTCTGACGATGCAGACATCGTCCAGATACAGCTGCACGTCTTCCAGCACCATGTTTTCAACGCCGGCGCGGCCCACCGCCGCGAGTATCCGTCCCCAGTTCGGGTCGCTGGCGAAGAAAGCGGTTTTAACCAGCGGCGAATGGGCGATGGTTTTGCCGACACGCACGGCTTCTTCATCGCTCAAGGCCTGCTCGACGACGATGCGCATCAGCTTGGTTGCGCCCTCGCCGTCCCTGACGATGGCTTCCGCCAGTTGTTTGCAGACGGTCATCACAGCATCGGCAAATATTTGATAATGTTCGCTGTCCTGTTTGATTTCAGGAGCCTGCGAGCAACCGCTGGCCATCAACACGCAGGCGTCATTGGTCGAGGTGTCGCCATCGACGGTGATGCGGTTGAATGATTGCTCGACGGCCAACGCCAGACAATTCTGCAACAAGGCTTGGTCGATTTTCGCATCGGTGGCCATAAAGCCCAGCATAGTCGCCATATTGGGCTGGATCATGCCCGCGCCTTTGGAAATACCGTTGATGGTGATGGTTTGGCCGTCGATTTCGATGACTTTGGATACGCCTTTCGGGAACGTATCGGTGGTCATGATCGCCTGGGCGGCCTTGTCCCAGTTGGCGGTATCCAGATTGCTTACGGCTTCCCGCAAGGCGGCTTTGATTTTGCCCACCGGCAGCGGTTGGCCGATCACCCCGGTTGAAAAAGGCAGCACCTGGACTGCCTCACCGTCGACCACTTCGGCAAGGTCGGCGCAGGTCGCCAACGCGTCCTTCATGCCCTGCTCGCCGGTGCCGGCATTGGCATTACCGGAATTGATCAGCAACCAGCGCGGCGCATGAGCCAGATTCGCTTTTGCGACATGCACGGGCGCTGCGCAAAAGGCGTTTTGGGTAAACACCGCCGCGCAGGTCGAATGCTCGGCCATTTGTATCACCAGAATATCATCCCTGACCGTTTGCTTGATGCCTGCGTTCGCTGTACCCAGCGTTATGCCTGCTACCGGGTGCATGGTCGGAAAACTGCACTGCCCTACTGCCATAAGTTAAGCCTCGTTTGATTTTGATTTACCACGAAGACACGAAGTTTTTCTTCGCGCTCTTCGTGTCTTCGTGGTGATTTTTTTCTTAAAACACGCGTCAGACCTTAAAAAACACAAACACATTATCGATTTTTTTAATTTCCACGCGCATCCGCTTGCATTGCTTTCTTATTTTTTCCAACTGTTGTGGCTGCTCACAGATTACAAAAGGTAAAATCACTTCCACCTCAATCTGGCCGTCCAGATAATGGATTCTGAAATCCTCTATAGCCGTCTTAAACTCCGCCAGATAGCGATCCAACAGCCGCTGCACTTCGCTACGGGACAACGGCCTGGATTGCTCCTGCAAGCTTTCGTCGTCTTCGGGATCGACATGCACCAGCACGTCCATCACGTCATCGAAACGCCGGATTAAATCATCCCTGACGATGTCGCCGATCATGTGCCCTTCGGAAACGGTGATGCGCGGATCGACGACGATATGCGCATCGATCAGCGCGTCCTCGCCCATTTGCCGGGTGCGTAATAAATGAATGCCTTCGACGCCGTCAATGGCGTGAATAGCCGCCCTGATCTCGGCAACCAATGCAGGCGGCAACGAGGTATCGACCAGTTCCTTGATACTCTCAAACACCAGATTCAAACCGATTTTAGCCACCATCAACGCGACTACGACCGCGGCAACGCCATCGGCCATCGGATAACCCATCATCACCGCGCCTATGCCTAATAAAACCACCAGAGATGAAATAGCGTCACTGCGCTGGTGCCAGGCATTGGCCAGCAGTAATTTGGAACGGGTCGTTTTGGCAATGCGCTTGGTGTATTGGTACAGCCATTCGTTAATCAGGATTGACAGCGTCGCAACCCCCAATGACAACACATCGGGCACCGGCAAATGTTCGGGATCCGCCATGCGCTGCATGACCGACCAAACGATAGCGCCGCCGACCGCGATTAAGCTCCCGCCCAAAATGACCGTAGCAATAGTTTCAAAACGCCGGTGACCGTAAGGATGATCATGATCGGCCTCGCGACTGCCCAATCTGACCGCAATAATCACCAGCAGATCGCTGAGCAGATCCGATAGCGAGTGAATGCCGTCGGCGATCAGGGCCGCTGACTGACAGAGAATGCCGAAGCCGATTTTGATCAGCGTCTGGAGAACATTAATCGCCGCGCCGACATAGCTGGCCCTGGCTTTTAACTTGTCCGTTGTTGCGGCATCTAAAACTTCAGCCATACGCGACAACTCTCAATATAACATCTCGTTCCCACGTGCTACGTGGGAATGCGGTGCTGGACGCGCTGCGTCCCGTATACGCAGACCATGGTCGTGACTCGCGGCGCAGCGCGCCGATACTGCATTCCCACGCGGCGCGTGGGAACGAGAAAAGCTCAGTCATTACCGCCGACTTCCAGGATAATAATGTATTCATGATCGCCCGAAACGGTTTCCAATACCTTATGTCCATTGATCCGGCACCAGGTCGGAATATCCTGCATCACGCCGGGATCGGTGCAGATAACCTCCAATTGATCGCCCGCTTTAAGCTGTTTGACTTTATCCTGGGTACGAATAACCGGCAATGGACACAACAGACGACGGGCATTTAGGGTTTCCCTGCTCATACAAACCATTCCTGCGGAATTTCATCCGCGGCAAACGGCTTAACCTGAATAACCCGTTCGGAACCGTCTTTATCGGCAATACTCACATCGACTTGTTCGGCATCGCGCCCTTGTCCGTAGCGGGCGGTAATTTTTGCCGCCAGGAACAAATCCTCGGCGGAAGGCGAGCCGTCCACCAACACCAAGGGACCGGCATGGCTGGCGCAATGCAGGGTGATAAATTCTTTTTTGTAACCCTGCATAAAACGACCTTCGCCTTCTTCCCTGGCGACGATGACTTTAAAGTTTTGTCCCGGCCTGATATGCCTTCCGACTTTCAACAGCATCACATCATCCAGATCATATTGCTTGTCGCCGTCACGCGCTTTCCATAGATCGACCAATTTTGCCGAATAGCTGGCATCGGTCAAAAAGCAGCAGCCGCCCGCAGGCTGGGCATATTCATCAAAGCCGAAACCCTCGGCCATCGCCATCTGCGGCTTACGCGAGCGTCCGCTAAAATCGTGCAGTTTTTCCCGGTCGACCCAGCCTTCGCGTTCCGGCAAAGTTGCAGGCAGATTCTTGGCGCATAAAGGCCTCAATAATAAATCATCGGCACCGGATTCTTTGGATATGATCGGCATCGTCGCTTTGCGTTGCGACATCGGACGCTGGCCGATCACTTCGCCGGTGATGATGAAGTCGAAATCGTTTTCCACTATCCATTGCTTGGCCTTGTTGACCATGAAAATCTTGCAATCCAGGCAAGGATTCATGTGCGCGCCGTAGCCGTGTTTGGGGTTGATCAGCACGTCTTTGTATTCTTCGATCACGTCGACGATGTGCAGCTTCATACCCAGCTGTTCTGCGACCCATAGGGAATTATTGCGTTTAGGCTTGGCCTTGTCATTGGCCCTGATCGCATGGGTGTGGCCTTCCACGCAAAAGCCGGTGAAGAAGTTGATGCCTTCGACATGGACGCCTTGTTCCATGATGGTTTTCGCCGCCAGCATTGAATCCAGCCCGCCGGAAATTAACGCCACTGCTTTTCTTTGTTTACTCATATCACTCAAAAATTGGGAAAATTTGCTTATTATACCGGTTTCGTATCGAATGCAGGGATTGCTGCAAAGTTTTAGCCATTATTGCTCCCCTCGCAATCTTGACTTCCTAAAGATAGTAAAATGATATGCGATATGAAAATAATGCGCGTCGTTTTGGATACTAATATTCTCGTTGCCGCATCCCGCAGCCGAAGCGGCGCTTCGTTTGCCTTGCTGCTGGCCCTGAGAAACAGCCGCTTTAAAGCGTTGGCGCAGTGCCATTGATGCTGGAATACGAAGCCGTGTTGAAACGACCGGAACAACTGACGGCAAACGGACGAACTGCGGCTATGACCGATGCCTTTCTGGATGCCTTATCGCTGTTTATTGAACCCGTTCACCTGCATTACCTTTTTGGCGACCGCAATACGCTACCCAGCCGACGAAATGCTACTGGAAACAGCATTAAACAGTCGCGCCGAGGCGCTGGTCACATTGAATATTGCAGATTTTACCCCCGCCAGCCATTTTCGGCTGCCGGTGTTGCCCCCCCGGCGCGTTTTTGCGCCGTTTGCAAGAGGAGAAAACCTGATGACCAACTATGCGCTACGTGTCCCCGAATCCCTCTTCGCTTACGCCCGCAAAGTGGCGGAGGAAGAGCATGTATAGATGAACCTATTTTCGTGAGCGGCAGGCGCGAGGCGAGCTTGACGCCTCCGACTCATGGCCGAATGCCAGTCCTGATGTAGAACCGATGAAAGGTGATGAGTTGATTTGATGTTACAGCGGATCTGATGCGCTTCCACGGGGCGGTGCATGTTGCCCCGCCCGAAACGTTTGACGGTAGTTAGGCATTATATAAACATTAGGGAGCGGGGTTGCAAACCCCGCTCCGCTTGAAGATATGATTACCCAGCGCCTTGGCGATGGCTTCGAATTGATCAAGACGGGACTGGTCAACAGCCTATCGTCATGTGTCGGATTGCCTCGCGGCTATTCTGGAGAGGCTAACGGTCACTTTTATCGGCATACACATTATCAACAAGCTTCTTAAACCAGATAGGCCGAAAAATCAGTATGAACAAACCTATCGTACCGGTGACGGGAAGTATAGGTATCAACATAAAGACAATAAGAACCAGAGCACATTTGATTCTGGAACCGATGGAGGACGCTATCATTTCTCTCTCCCGTATCTGTTTTATTGAGATGCTAAAAGCATGTTTATCAATTGCTTAATATAGCCCTGTTTGATTAAATCGCAGACATAAAAAAGCCCGTGAAATAAGTGAAGAACATATACGGGCAACACAGATTACAGCCTGTCATGATGTGGTGGATTGCCTGACGGTGAATCAGCCTTACAGCTTTGGACCGAGGGCAACACGTGGGGCGCAATTCTAACGAGCTCATGGTATACGCAAAGGCTGGCATAAGCATCATTTGCTGCGTAGAGCAGTTGACGGTCGGACAGTGTTTTAGCGGCCCAATTGGAGGTCGTTAGCTTCTTGGATTTTTGCAAGTACTGACCAAGCACAACCGCTACCGCCGCTTGCACGCCAACTTGCTGTTTGTAGCCCAAACGGCGTACAGCTGCGGATAGCTCTATGGTCGGATGAAGCGTAGCGCCAAGTTTGTTGTAGAGTGGGCCGCGGTCTGACTTGAGCCCAAACCCTACCTTTACAATTTTATCCGACCGGATAATCTCGCTGAGAAGTTCATTGCCCGGCAAGTCATCAAGTGTAAACAGAAACGCATACTGCTCGGTGGCGATTTGGACAAGATGGGGGCCGGTTTTCGGCTGATTGGCAACGAAGTTTGGCTTGCTCTCCGTATCGAATCCGACGTGGCTAACTTTGGAGATTTCATCGTGCGCGAAAAATAAGTCGTCTGCTGTACGCACTAAACAAATTTTTTGTAGCGGCAATCCTTCGAACTTCGGCAGCTCGCGAATGGCTTCTTTTGTTGGCCTTTCCAAGAATTGACGGACATTCATATAAGTTTAATGCTTGGGTTTTATAGCTTTAATTGTCGGGCAAGGAAACGTGGTTGCCCGGCCCGGTTAACCGGTTCCGTAAGGTTTCGCGTAGCAAACCGCCACTACGTACAACGCCGGTGACAGCCTGTCGCAGTGTGGTGGATTGCCTAACGGCGAATCCGCCTTACAGCTTTAAAATGGAAAATCATCGGCATTGTCACCATTTAGTTCTGGGTTTTCTTGTAAAACAATGTCCTGATTGAGCAAGAGCTTTCTGTCACCGTCATAAGTATTCAATGTATCAAAAGAATATATCCTTCCTTTGTTAATAAAAAGTCCAGATATAATATTATGCCCATATCTTTCAGAAATATTATTTGATATATACTCAACATGCTGCCCTCCGCTGCCCGAGAAAATAATAGATGGCGTCAAGTGTTTGTCTTTTTTACAAATTTTTATGTTTGTATTATTAATAATAAATTCTGGCATTATCTCTAAAACCACACCTGAAAAATTATAAATAATTTCAGGAAATGGATTCATGTTTTTCACTTCAAAAAATGTTATTAAACTATTATTTGCAATGTAACTGTGACTATTTTTTCTTTTTAAATTATCTGTTTTTACTCCATTTTTAGAACACACTGAAACATCGGCTGTGTAATACATGTGATTATCATGACGAGACTGTATTTTGATATTGTGATGTATTTCAATACAATCCTTCAAAACTCCATTTTTATTTTCTTTCTTTGCTAAATAATATGAGAAGTTTTTACTTAATCCTGCTGGAGAAAGCTTATAATTAAATGTTTTATCCGACTGTAAGTTGATTATTTCTATAGAATACTTATGCCTTCTATAAAACTTAACTACATCATTATATACTGACATCTCGAATAGATCGCTCATTCTCTTTGAATTCTGTTTGAAAAAACCACCATTTCTAAACGTAAAAGATGATATTTCTTTCAATAATTCTTTTCGATCTTTCCAGGGAGTATTAGCTGCCATAGTCTTTAACTATTTTCAACCAATCTTCAATAAATGTATTCACAGATGAGACATGTAGTTTTTCAATTGGCAATCCATATTTTTTTGTGATCACAAAAAAGCTCTTTGTTATTTTATCCGCCTCGTCATAAAAATCCCTATCTAAAACGTAACCGGCCATCTTCACCTTTTCTGCCCCGTATTCTCTGGCTCCTGAAATAAAATTAGAAGCGCCATGAAAAGGGATAATTACATGCTGGTGAAATATTGATAGCGCCAAAACATCAACAAGAAATTGTTTAATATCATCTGTGCAATTGTTAAACTTAGGATCTTTAAATAATATATCTTTTAATACATTATAAGAGATTCTTATTGGCTTATATTGCTCGACTCCAATACCTTTTGTAAGAGCATTAATCATTTCATCCATAATGGAACTATCTTTTAAAAACATTAAATAAAAATCAGCATATTATATATACGATCCCAACCTATACTAAGTCCCGTAGGGCTCGCGTAACAAACCGGCACATACGCACAACGCCGATCACAGTCTGTCGTCATGTGGTGGATTTCTTGGCAGCAAGTCACCGCCTTAAAGTTTTACAGTTTTACAGTTTTTTATAAATTAACTCTTCGTATAAATTCTGTAGCCAATGCATTAAATGTATTGCGTGCTTCAATAATAACAGGAAGATACCCTGAGTTTACATGAGGTCTTAAATCAGAAATGGGAACACCGTGTTCTTGTGCAGATGGAGCTAAACTTTGAAAGTGCTTAATATCACCTAGTTTAGTTCCAGATGCTATAACCATAGATGGATCAAAGTTTTGGAGAGGAGTAACAACTTGATTAATTACTTGAGGTGATATTCTTTGCTCCCAAACTATATGTGGATTTGATTTTCTCGCACCAGTATTAACTTTGAAAGCCGACATAATATATCCAAGATACTTCGGTTTTCCATGAAGCAATCTGTCCTTAAATTTCTCTGGCGCAATAGATCTTACTGTATCCCAGTCGCTAACCCATTTTTTTACTGAATGCCCTACAGTTGTTAATGCTCGTAACGAAAATAAATCAGACGCTACTGGAGTAATAAAAAAGTCAGAATCAAGAAGAATTGTTCTATTTAGTGGACCAACATTAGGCCCTACATCATAAAAAACAAAGTCAGCACTAACTAATTCTGCTGCGTATTTAACTGCATCTGACAAGGCGCAAAATACATCATACCCACGTTCTTTTCTTGCAAATGAATCAGTCCACGCTGCCGGGAGTTCTTCTTCGTACTCTGCCATTAAAACATCACCTGGTAACAGAAATAGCCTGTCTCTAGCGAGTTCTATGATTTCAACCTCTTTAATTCCACCTTTACCAATAACTACTGGTCTAATTGAACCCCAAACAGTATCTCCGCTTTCGTTATCATCAATATCCCCCATAACACGGTCTAATTCATCTTCATCCATATAAAACGAGCTAATATTACATTGTGGATCTGCATCAACAATTAACACTCTATATCCCATTTTGGATACAGCATCAGCAAGATTAATAGTTAAAGTCGTTTTACCTACTCCACCTTTATGATTGAAAAGAGTTATTTTTTTCATCAAAATTTCCTTTTAAATGCTAAGTTTAAAAAATATGTGCCATTAAATATGATGGTGGCGATATTGGGTAATTATTCTTTTGCCATAAGATCTGTAGGGTGGATTCGCTGTAGGCAATCCACCAACTACTAACGCGAAACCGTCCTATCGAAAATCCGCAAAACCAGTTTCTTCAACATCAAATATCAGGTTAATATATCAAAACCAATTGTGAGCATATCCCTACAATTCACAGATTGTTATTGCATTTTTTTATATTCTACTGAGCAATAAAATAACCGCTAAGCCTTACGGCTCTACTGATCTTAAAGAGTCTATCGGTTGCAAATGCATATTTCATATGTAACGTGCAATCCATAGATCTCACCTGCACCTCACACAAAACGAGACCAAAATCCGTGAACGCGGGTTGCCGCTGTTGACGGCAAGATTGATGTTTAACACAGGAATGCTGGTACGAGAAGACACCCGCAAAACATACTCTGAGCGGCATTTTATCGGCTATAACACAATAGACGGACAATTAATGGTGGTGTTTTGTACGCCTACCGATGACTGTATCCACATTATTTCTTTTAGAAGCTGTTTAAAAACCTAACAAATTCCGCGTAAAAGACGATGTACCTCAGTAATTTTGATAAATACTTCGGCCGTATCGGTTAGGCGCTCATAATCCTTGGAAAGCCGTCTGGAGTTTCCAAGCC
>Ga0208513_100071_pt1 | contig 51268 bp, 45 predicted proteins | sample LakWasMet45_HOW7_2_FD_183883 | JGI IMG/M metagenome (GOLD analysis project Ga0208513, IMG submission 183883) | Freshwater sediment methanotrophic microbial communities from Lake Washington under simulated oxygen tension - Sediment Metagenome... | ecosystem: Environmental > Aquatic > Freshwater >...
CGCTGAACCACTCCCGGAATAACGGCCCGTCAACTTTGATAAATCGAGCTGATCGATCACCTCAACGACAAACCGCGCCAAGTGTCCTTCTGGCAACCATTCGTCCACAGACGGCGGAAGTAAATACGGTTGGTTTCGATCATATTGGATAAAACGACTCATGAAATCTTGCCAGTGAAAGTGTTGAACTTAAGGTCATTTTACAATATATGAGGCTTAAAGGCTGATAAGTCCGACAGCCTCCTAGCTACAAGATCACCAAAGTTCTGATGACTTATTTCTCGGTGTCAGGCGGACAGAAGTCAAGAGCGGCTCAATTTAATGGCAAGACCGGCGCGATTGAAAATGCTTTCACCATGTCCGGAGCTTGGGAACCCGCGTAAAATCAAGCAGGATGGAGCATGTTGCTCCATTCGAAATGTTGCACGTTAGACCTTCCAGGTTTTAAAAACCTGGAAGGTCTGTATATCGATATGTTTCTCGCCTAACGACAGCCCGCGCCTCAACACGCACGCTCTTAGTCCTTCGACTTTTGTCTCACTCTCAATGTTCATCCGCATCAACGTAGTTGAGTCGTTATATGACGCTCCACCAGTTCCAAAATAGCTTTGGATTGGTAGTTTTGCGCCAAGACGCGCAACTGCCCGGCAAACGGGCTATAGCGCGGATCGAGTTCCTCCAGATGCACGGTCTGCCGGATAATATCGCGCATGCTGCCTTCCTGCGCCAGACGATACAGAATATTCATTTCCTCATGCGGAGGCACGTCCACTAAGTCGTTGAGCCGGTGTCGCGGCGACGCCGCGGTTTCGGGCTGCGCGTAAATCCAGTCGAGTTTTAACAGAACCGCTAGTTGCGCCATCAGTCTTTTTATATCGACAGGCTTGGATAGAAACACGTTGACTCCGGCGTTCCCGGCTTCGGCAATATCGTCGGCGGAAGCATGGGCCGAAACGGCAATAATCGGCGTTTGCCCAAAATCCGGCAAGCGACGCAAGCGACGCGCGGTTTCCAATCCATCCATCTCCGGCATGGCCATATCCAACAGAACAAGGTCCGGCGCTTGGCTCTCCACGCTATCCAGACAGGCGCTGCCGTTTGCCGCCTCGCAGCTGTCCAAGCCCAATCGACGGAGCATATCGATTAGTAAGGCCCGGTTGTCATCGTCGTCATCGACCACCAGCACGCGCCGCCGCAAACCGCTGTATCCGGCGATAGCGTATTCGGTCGCCGTGATGTCCTCGCCGACTTCAACGACCGAGGCGTCAAGATCGAACCAAAAGGTGCTGCCCTCGCCGACCCGGCTGACGACCTGAATATCGCCACCCATCATCCGGACAAGCTCGCGGCTGATCGGCAAGCCCAGGCCGGTGCCTCCGGTGCGATACTGCGTGTCTCCGGCTTGCTCGAAAGCATGGAAAATCGTTTCCAGTTGCCCGGTCTCGATACCGATGCCGTTATCCTGAACTTCCAAGCGCAGCCCCCCCGCGTCCAACCGCATCACTCTCAGGCTGATTTGGCCTCGTTCGCTGTATTTAACGGCGTTAGACAGCAAATTGAGCAGCACCTGCCTTAGCCGCGTCTCGTCGACGCGTATCCCTGCGGGCACATCCTCGGCAATGTCGCAGACAAACGCCAAGCCCTTCTGTTCGGCCTTGATCGTGATGATGCCGGCGAGATTGCCCAGAAAACGCCGCAACTGAACATCGCTGAAGCTCAGTTCCTGCTTGCCTGCCTCAATTTTGGCAAAATCGAGAATATCGTTGATCAAATTCAGCAAATATTCGCCGCTTTGTTGGATCACGTTCAGCATCGCGCTATGGCGTTCGTTCCCCCGGTATTCGCCCAGCAATATCTGGGCGTAGCCCATAATGCCGTTCAACGGCGTACGCAGTTCGTGACTCATCCGCGCCATAAATTCGCTACGCAGTTTCGCCAGTCGTTCGGCCTCGGCCAAAGCCGCTTCACGCGCCGTCTCCATCGCTTTACGGTCGCTGATGTCGCGGGCCGTGCCGACCGTTCCCAACACGCTGCCGTCCTCGTCAAAAACCGGCGCCTTGCAGGTTTCCACCCAAATGGCGCCATCGCGCGCATCGACAAACAGTTCTTCCACGGTCTTGCGCCGACCGGCAGTCATCACTTCAGCGTCGTCGGCACGATAGGCCTCGGCATGCTCGCGCGGCCAACAATCCAGGTCGGACTTGCCGATCAACTCGTTCACGCTGCGGCCGCAGGCTAATGCCATCGCCTGATTGACGACCAAAAACCGGCTTTCCTTATCTTTGAGCCACGCCATCATCGGCAGCGTATCGATCAGTGTGCGCAGATAGCGTGTTTGCAGCCGCAGCTCTTCGGTGCGCTCCAGCACCCGCTGTTCCAGATCGGCGTTGAGCAGATGAATTTCATCCTCGGCGCGCTTGCGTTCGGTAACATCGCGGGCAATGGAAATAACACTGACGACTTCGCCATGCGCGTTGAACTCGGGCGCATAGCGGTTATGAAAATAATGCAGTTGCCCGTTGCTGTCCAGGCACTCGACCTCGCTCTCGGCTGTCAGGCCTGTCGCCAGCACCTGCCGGATCATTTGTATCAGCTTGTCCGCTTGATCGTTGCTGAGAATTTTCGCTTCTGACGGCGATTGGTTCAGCAGGCCGTCAGCCCACTTGCCAACGAGCCTCGCCACGGACGGGTTAGTATAAATGCGGCGACAGTCCTTATCGTAACGGAAGATCAAGTCCGGCGAGTTTTCGACCAGCACGCGAAATTCCTGTTCCCGTTGCAGCGCTTGCGCTTCCATGCGCTTGCGCTCGGTGATATTACGCGACAGTACGATAAGGCGCGGTTCCTCCCCGTCGGCAACGGGTTTGCTCGCTACGGAAAGTTCAAACCAAAAGTCGCCGCGCGGCAACGTCAATTGAAATTGCTTGCCGATTGAGATGCCGAGCCGATGCGCTTCCTGTAAAGCCGACATGACGATTTTTGCTGCGTCGGCGGGCATGGCGTCGGCCACTGTTTTATCGTGCAGGTCTTCGAAAAAGGCCAGCAATAGATCGGTGCGCGGCGAGTGATAATCGTAATAGCGCCCGTCCAGCCCTATTTCGAACAACAAGTCCGGGATCGTATCCAGCGTCGCTTGCAGTTTGTTTTTGGCTTGTAGCGCTTGGGTATTGAGCTCTTTCAACCGTCGGTGGGAACCGCGCAGGCGCAGCAGGAAAAAGCCGATGCCGGCCAACATGACGACGCTGCCCCCGAGCACGGTCCATAACCAGCGCTGTTCGAGCGTACGATGCGCAAGTTCTGTCGCTTGCTGCTGGTTGCTGCGGTTCAGCTTATCGATTTCGCGTTGTTTGCTTTCAGTCTCGTAGCGTTTGGTCAGTTCGACCATGTGCTTGCCTGAATTGTCGCTGGCGGCCTTGGCCGACAACTCATCCGCTTCGGCGCTTAGCCGGTAAGCTTGGCGATAGTCGCCTCGGGCAGCGGAGATTGCGGACAAACGCCGAGCGCTTTTGCTCAAATAAACCGGAAATTTGATTTCTTTGGCCAAACGATAAGCGTCTTGAGCATCGGCATCCGCCTGAGTAAGCTTCCCTAACTCCAGGTAATTCTCGCTACGTTGGTACAACGACCACCACAGTCCTATTTTATTGAACCGCTGCCGAAAAATTGCGGCACTCTCATCGAAAAACGGCAGAGCCTCGGCAAAGCGGCCTTGTTTGCGCAGATTTTCGGCAAGCACGAATAAGCTACGGGCAAGATAGAACGGTGCGCCTACTGCGCGATACAGATCGACTGACGACCGGATTAAGCGAGCTCCCTCCTGATAATCGTCAAGATGATTAAGCATAGCGCCTATCCCGTTTAAAGCCGTGCCTTCAAGTGTTTTCGAGTGCGCGTCTCTGGCATGTTTAAGCATCTCGGCATAGTTGTCACGGGCTTCCGCATAGTGCCCATTCTGGTCATAAGCAACCGCCATCCCTTGATAGGCATAGGCCAGCACCCAATCGTCGTTGCCGCGCCGGGCGATTTCCATGGCCTGCACAGCGATGGCGACGGATTCTTCAAGCTTTTCCAGTCGGGTATACATCATGGAACCGCGCAGCATCGCTTCGGCCAGCAAATCGGGCCGGTCAACGCCATCGAGGATTGCCAGACTGTGAGTATCAGCGGCAATCATCGCATCGATATTGCCCTGGTTAACCGCATTCAATGCGATATTAATATCCGCCTCTGCCTGCCCGGCCTTATCATCATGCTGCTTGGCCAGATCGAACGCCTGTTGGGCATATGCGGCGGAGCTATCGGTCTCCCCTAGAGAATTTTCGATGCGCGACAGCAAATTCAGCAACCGCACCCGGTCGGAGGGCGTCGCCTTAAAGGGGAGTTCGGCTCGCAAGCGCTTAACCTCGGCATAGGCTTGCGGCGCGTCGTTTTCCAGCAACTGGCGGATACTGCCGGCCTTGCTGCGCCATTGCTCCAACGCATTGTTGTCGGCGTACGCCACGTCGCATAGCGCGAAAATAAGTATCGCTATAGCTCCCACGCTCCGGAGGCTGTGAAAGTATTCGTTTTTAGAAAAAATTAAAGAATTCACCACGAAGACACGAAGGATACGAATAAAAATAATCGTTTAAATTCAACATATTGAAAACTTCGCGTTCTTCGTGCCTTCGTGGTAAAAAATGTTTTTAGTCTAATTTGGATAATACTTTCACAGTCTCTCCTGCGTGGCAATTCAGCCAGCAACGCTCTCGGCAACCGCTCCTGTGTTGCTCTACCTCCTGCATAACCCACAGGGATGTGGGGAATGCAGATATTGCAGGAGCAAATATCTGTCCATGCAGTCGCAGCGTTGCCTGACGCTGGAGCGTCCTGCACGGCATTCCCACGCAGAGCGTGGGAACGATAAGAATTAATGGGCGTGACCGCCATCAGAACCGTACAGTCATCGTCGCGCCGATCTGGGTATCGTTAATCCAGGCGCTCTGCGGCCTGGTTTCCACGCCGTAATAGGAACGGCGCAAGGTGCTCAGCAGATTCATGCCTTCAACCGTGAATGAGAAATGCTCGTTGATGCGATAGCCCACCGAAGCATCCAGCCAACCGTAGCCGCGGGTGTAAATCGGCAACGCGCCGACGCCGACGATATTGGTAACGCCGCTTAGGAAGGTGTCGCGCCAGTTATAAGCGATTCGAGCCGAAAACGGGCCTTTCTCGTACATGCCGACCAGGTTGTAGCTGTGTTTGGACAGATTTTGCAGCGGGACTTTTTGGCCCAGAACGCTGTTCGGCGTTTCGCTGTCGATAAAGGTGTAATTGGCCTGCGTGCCGATCCCGCTCAGCCAACTCGGCAAGAAATCGTAAAACTGTTGGTAGCCGACTTCAAAGCCGTTGATGGTTGCCGCAGCGTCGTTTTGCGGTCGGCTGACTTGATAGGTAAAGCCGTCGTGGACTTCCGCGTTGCTGACGTTGCTGACAAAACCGTCGACCTGTTTCAGAAAGCCGGTGATATAAACCGAGGTGGTCGGGTTGAAATATTTTTCCACCGCCAGATCGAAATTGTCGGAGCGGATCGGCTTCAAATCAGGATTCCCGGCGCTGCCCTGATTCAACGACGGGTTGACGGTGTTGCGGATCAAGGTCAGCGACGGCGACAGCTGATCGAAATTCTGCCGGGTGATGGTTTTGGATGCGCCGCCGCGCAGGTACAGGCCTTTCATCAGCTGATAGCGCAGATTCAGGCTGGGCAGATAGTCGATGTCGGTGCTGTTAATATTAATGGGCCGCACCGACCCTGTGCTTGGCGCCGACTGGCTGCCGCTTACCGACTCCGACGTTTGTACAGCGCGTAGACCGATATTGCCATCTAAGGGAAAACCGGTCGCTTCGAATTTGCTCATCAAGTAACCGGCTTGGGTTTCCTCGCTGATCCCCCAAACGCCCAATGGGCTGCCGGAGGCGGGAATCGGCGCGGTAATGCCGAAAGCATTGCGCAATGCGGTCGCGTCGCGGGCAAAATCCAGGTTGCCGCCCATGTAGCTGCCGATACTGCCGGCTTCGCCATCCAGAAAGTTACCCACCGGCTTGGCGGCGATGTAATCGGGCTTGTCGGCCGCCGCAATACCGGTCACCGCCGCGTCGGCAAAAATCAGGCCCGGTGCATTGCCCGCTCTGCGCTTGGCGTAACGGAAACCGACGGACACCGATTTGATGAAGCCGCCGGATAGTTCGTAATCGCCGTCAAGTTGGGCGGTCGACAATTCGCCGTTAAACGGTCGAGTGCGGTAAGCCATGCTCGCGTATTGGAAATTGGCCGGGTTGAGCAAATCGGTGCCGCTAACGCTGGTCGTCGGAACCTGGCCGGACAGATCCTGGTTAAATTGCGCAGCCCTGCCGCTAAATACCGGGCCTGAGAAAAACAGGTTGTTAAAGCTTTTGGTGTAACTCAGATCGGTCTTGATCGTTAACGCGTCTTTGTTCCATTTGCCGCCGACTGCCGCCTGCCGGGTCCTGTCCACCGTGTCGCGGGCAAAGCTGAGGATGGAGAGGGGCGCGTTGGTCCAGCTGATGCTTTGCAGGTCGTTGGTGCCCGGAAACAGCCTTGGGCTACCGGCGACAAAGCTCGAAGACGGCGTGACGTTAATCTGGTACGAATCCTGAAGGGTCTTGAACTCCGCGTAGTTGCCTTCGGCGTAGAGTTCAAGCGCGTCCGACGGCCGCCATTGCAATACCAGGCTGCCAGCGGTGCGTTCGCGATGACCTAGGCTGGTCGTTTCCGAGGTGCCGTTGGGCACGATGACCGACTGTCCGGGAATAATGTTGCTGCGGGCAATGGGATTTCCGGTGCCTTTTTGATCTTCCCGCCAGGCGCGCCGCTGATAAGCAAAATTCACCAGCGCGCCGAATTCGCCGAAGCTTTCCGTTTTCCAGCGGTCGCTCAGCAAGGTAGAAAATTGCGGTTCTTCTTTGTCCACCAGATCGCCGTGGATTACCCGTGCGGAACCTAACAACTGACGGCCGTCAAAGTCAAAAGGCCGATGCGTCCGTAAATCAATCGTGCCGCCGACGCCGCCTTCGATGTGCTTGGCCGATGAGGTTTTGTAAACATCAATGCCGGCCAGCATTTCGGAAGGGATGTCGGCGAAATCGAGGGTGCGCCCCGAACCGGCGGTAAAGACCTCCCGTCCGTTCAACAACGTTTCCATCTGGGTGAGGCCGCGAATCGCCACGCCCGCTCCCTCGCCGCGGTCGCGAAGAATCTGTACGCCGGTGATGCGGGACAGTGCGTCGGTGACGTTAATGTCGGGAAGTTTGTTGATGTCGTCAGCGACCACCGAATCGACGATTTCCATCTTGTCGCGCTTGATCTCTTGCGCCGTGGCCAGGCTGGCGCGCTTGCCGACCACCACCATGTCATCGAGAGCGACAGTTTCCGCATCGACGCCTGAATTATCAGTTCGGGCAAATGACGCCGTCGATTCGGCGACAATCAAAGCCCAAGCGCCTAGCCGTAATAGATATTTTAGTCTTGTATGCATAAATAAACGTTTAATCCCGCATAAAAGCGGTACTTTGTCAGCCCATGTAACCGGTTATAAGGGTGCTTCCGGCAAAAAACTACAACGGCAATTATACTGAACCGACTTTATGCCGTCTCCACATAGGCTCTGCTGCAATCCTGAGTCCGCAGCCGGCATGGCTTCTGGGCCTTATCTTAAGGGGCATATCCGGCATGAACCGCCCATTTGTATGTAATTCAAGAAGAAAATGAATACTGTAGTGTAGTCATTTTGGCTAGATAGGGGGCCGCTTTACAACAAGAAGGATCGATAATAATGCGAGTTGCATTTAACTCCAGAGCATCGCTCAAACCATCAGGCATGCATTGCCTGAGCCTGATAGCGCTAAGCTATTTGCCGCTATTGTTATGCATCAAAAATGAAGAAGATGTAACTGATTAGCCCCAATGGGACCATCATTTATTGGACGCTAATGATGTTAAAGCGCGGCACATCTATGGCACAAAACCAGAAATGCGCATTGGGAAGTGAAGCAAATGGCGCGCCCGAGACGATTCGAACGTCCGACCACAGCCTTCGGAGGGCTGTACTCTATCCAGCTGAGCTACGGGCGCGTAGCGTGTATTCTAACCGATCGGCCCGGCAATTACGACAACATTGTTTTCAAGTGCGCCAAACTCGCTTTGCCGCGCTCTTTGATGACTTCCGGGTCCAGCTGTTTTTTGTTGACCCATTCCAGATCATCGGCGGGCAATTCGCTTAAAAACCGGCTGGGTTCGCATTCGGCGATTTCGCCGTAGCGCTTGCGATGGGTGCAGTAGCTGAACGTGCAGGTGCGCTGGGCGCGGGTGATGCCGACGTAAGCGAGGCGGCGCTCTTCTTCTATGTTATCGGTTTCGATGCTGTTTTGATGGGGCAGGATGTTTTCTTCGATGCCGATCAAAAACACATGCGGAAATTCCAGTCCCTTGGCGGCATGCAGGGTCATCAGGCTGACTTGGTCGCTAACCTCTTCTTCCTGATTGCGTTCCATTATATCCATCAGCATGATTTTAGAGACGATTTCCGCCAGCGGTTTTTGACCGTCGGTTTCCTTGTCGGCGATGCGTTTCAGCCATTCGATCAGTTCGTAGACATTCTTTAGCTTGCGGTCGGCGGAGTCCTTGGTTTTGCTCTCTTCCTGCAAATGCTGCGCATAACCGATCTGGTCGATGAATTGTTCGATGACGGTAAAGGTATCGCCCCGCGCGATGCGGTCAGCGGTATCGATGACCCAGTCGCGGAATTTTTCCAGCCGGTGCATGGCTTTTTCGGACAGCCTTTGGCTCAGGCCGAATTCGGTGCTGGCCGCAAACAGGCTGATATGGCGTTCGTTGGCATAAGCGCCGAGCTTTTCCAGGGTGCTCGGGCCGATTTCGCGTTTGGGCGTGTTGATGACGCGCAAAAACGCCGCGTCGTCGTCTTGGTTAACGAACAGGCGCAGGTAGCCGAGGATGTCCTTGATTTCCGAATAGGCGAAAAACGAGGTGCTGCCGCTGATGAAATATGGGATGTTGTTTTCCCTTAAGCCTTTTTCGAACAAGCGGGACTGGTGGTTGCCGCGGTATAAAATCGCATAATCCTGATAATTGCTGCCGGTCTTGAATTTATGATGGATGATCTCGGAGACGATTTGCTGGGCTTCAATCTGCTCGTCTTTATGGCTTAACACCCGTAGCGGATCGCCGTAGCCCAGCTCGCTCCACAGGCGTTTTTCGAAAGCATGGGGATTGTTGGCGATCAGCTGGTTGGCGACTTTTAAAATGCGCCCGGTGGAGCGGTAATTTTGCTCCAGCTTGATGACTTGCAGACGGGCGTAGTCTTTTTGCAATTGCGCCAGATTTTCCGGCTGCGCGCCGCGCCAGGCGTAAATGGACTGGTCGTCGTCGCCGACCACGGTAAACCGGCCCAAATTACCGGCGATCAGGCGCACCAGCTGGTATTGGGTGATATTGGTATCCTGGTATTCATCGACCAGCAAATAGCGGATCTTGTTTTGCCATTTTTCCAGGATGGCCGGATGCTGCTGGAACAGCAGCACCGGCAACAGAATCAGGTCGTCAAAATCGACCGCATTGTAGGCCTTTAAACTGCGGGTGTAGTCTACGTAAAGATGCGCCGCCGGGTATTCGTTGGCTGTCGCTATGGTCAAGGATTGCTCCGGCGTGACGAAGGCGTTTTTCCATTGGCCGATTTGCCGGGCATACTGATCGACGTTATCGATGTCGCAATCTTTCGCGCCGTGGCCGATTAAATTACGCAACAGGGTGTGCTTGTCCTGCTCGTCGAACAGCGTGATTCCGGCTTTATAGCCCAGGGTCTTGGATTCCGCCCGCAATATGTCCAGACCCAGAGAATGGAAGGTCGAGACCCGCAAGCCCCGCTGTTGCTTGTCATCGAGCAATTTGGACACCCGGCTTTTCATTTCCCGCGCGGCTTTGTTGGTGAAGGTCACCGCCGCAATATGCCGCGCAGGCAGGCCTTGCTTGACCAGGTAGGCGATTTTTTCGGTAATCACCCGCGTCTTGCCGCTGCCCGCTCCGGCCAGCACCAATAAGGGATGATCAATCGCTTTAACGGCGGCTTGTTGTTGGGGGTTTAGTTTGGACATTGGTAGTTTAGCTAGTTCCCAAGCTCAAGCTTGGGAATTCAGTTTTGGAAGCTCCAGCTTCCTATCTCGCGAAGCTGGAGCTTCGCCTTCTGGGTTCCCAATCTGTAGATTGGGAACCAGCGTATAATATAACGTAAAGTTAGCGACCACGGGTACGACCGACCCAGTAACGGGGCTTACGGGAATTATGTGAAGCGGCAAAAACGACTATGCCTTCGCCCTCTTGTCGGTAGAAAAGCGAGAAAGGAAACCCTTTGAGAAAAACGCGCCTCGTATTTGAAGCTGATGGTGTCCCTGATAGCGGGAAAGTCAACGCTCGGACAGTTGCTTCTTCGACAGCTTTGGTAAAGCGGTCTCCTAAGCCCGGTTGTGCTTCGTTGTAATAAGCGACCTCAGCAAGAAATTCTTGGCGAGCTTCTGTGACAAAACGTGCTCGCTTCACTGGGTCATGCGCTTTGCTTCAGCAAACACATCCTCTGCCGGATAGGTTTGTAGTTCCCCCCTGTCGAAAGCGGCGACACGCTGCTCAATTTCTTGTTCCCACTCTGTTTCGATTTCGGATAGGGGGGAGTCATGTAGTGACTCAAGAAGAACCTCAGCAAGATGTGCTCGCTCTTCAGGCAAAAGTGAGCATGCTTGTTTCTCTAACTCGACTAGTAACGCGGACATGGTGAATACTCCTTCGGCTGTGATTAAGACATTTTACTCTTGGCGTTCCCAGTTGTCTTGGTTTGGTCGCTAACCGGGTGTGATTCAAACTGATGTGGTTATGCTGGTTCCCAAGCTGGAGCTCTCGTCGTTATACACAAGTGTGTTTCAGAGTCGTCATACCGGCATGGATGCCGGTATCCAGCGCCATGGACGGTAACTTGGTGATCCTACAGGTACTTGAGTAACAGGAAGTTTCACCTCCCTGTGCCTGGGTTCCGGCATAACCCACAGGGATGTGGGGAATGCAGATATTGCAGGAGCAAATATCTGTCCCTGCCAGAACGACGGCGTCTCGCAGATACTTGTGTATAACGACGAGAGCTGGAGCTTGGGAACCAGTGAAGCTCATGTTCGGGACTCCTATTACCAAGTTCAGCTAATTCCCAAGCTCAAGCTTGAAGATTCGGTTTTTGAAGCTCCAGCTTCCTGTCTCGCGAAGCTGCGACTGCATGGGCAGGAGCAGTTGCCGAGAGCTTGCGCCAGATGCATCATTCATAAAGACAGCGCCGCAAAATCTTCTACCGCAACCTGCATAACCCGCTGAGGTTGCCTTTGTTGATCAGTGATTGCCTGGTAATCCTTTTCGATTCTCTCCAAAACCAACGCATCGAAATATTGCTCTCCGCAAAACGTACACTCAAAGCAAGGCACATGTTCGACCACTAACATCCGCTCATCTTTTTGGTAGATATAGCGCGTGGTTTTACTAATAAGGTGCTTATGACCGCAAAATACGCATTGTTCGGACATGTTAATTACCTCGTTCAAACTTAATTAACCATATAGCGGACTAAACCTTACGATCCAGCTTACGATAGCTAATCGCTTCGCTTAAATGCGAAGTTTCTATAGCTTCCGATTGGGCAAGGTCGGCAATGGTTCGCGCCAATTTCAAAATCCGGTGATAAGCCCGATTCGACAAACCGAATTTATCCATCGCCAGCTCTAAAATCTGATGGCTTGGTTCGGACAGCACGCACAGCTGCTTAACTTCCTTGGCCGTCAACGCCGAATTGGCCTTGCCGCTACGCGCGACGGCCAAGTTGCGGGCCGCAACCACGCGCGCCCTGATTTGCTCACTGCTTTCTTCGCCGTCCGGCGAACCTTTGCGCAACACTTCATGCGATATTCTGGGCACTTCCAGATGCATGTCGATACGATCCAGCAACGGGCCGGAGACTCTGGCCCGGTAACGCATCACCTGCTCGGACGTGCAATGGCAGCGCCCGGAAGCATCGCCCAGAAAGCCGCAAGGGCATGGATTCATCGCCGCGATCAGCTGAAAGCGCGCCGGAAAATCGACCTGCCTTGCGGCGCGGGAAATGGTGATATGGCCGGTTTCCAGCGGCTCTCTTAATACTTCCAAAACTTTGCGGTCGAATTCCGGAAGCTCGTCCAAAAATAAAGTGCCGTTATGCGCCAAGGAAATTTCGCCGGGTCTTGGATTACTGCCGCCGCCAACCAGAGCCGCCGCCGAAGCCGTATGGTGTGGACTACGGTATGGCGGCTTCAGCCAGTTGGCGACATCCAGGCCCTGATCGCTGATCGATGCAATCGCCGCGGTTTCCTGCGCCTGTTGCTCGGTTAATTGCGGCAGAATGGTCGGCAAGCGCGATGCAATCATCGATTTGCCGGTGCCGGGCGGGCCGAGCATAATCAGGTTATGCGCCCCGGCGGCGGCAATCTCGAAAGCTCTTTTGACATGATATTGGCCGTGGACATCGGCAAAATCAATATCGGTTGCCGGTACCGCCTGCTCTTCCTGCTGAAACTCGACCTGTATCAGGCGCTGCCCACTCAGATGGGCGCAGACTTCCAGCAAATGCATGGCCGGGATGATTTCAATATCATTGACCAGCGCCGCTTCGGCGGTGTTTTCCTTGGGCAGGATCAGTTTTCGATGATTATTCCGGGCTTGTATGGCGATAGGTAACACGCCGTTGATGGCCCGCAGCTCGCCGCCCAGCGACAACTCGCCGACGCATTCGTAATGATGAAGATGGGCGCTCGGAATCTGCCCGGATGCGGCCAGTATCCCCAACGCAATCGCCAAATCGAAACGTCCGCCTTCTTTGGGTAAATCGGCGGGTGCCAGATTAATGGTGATGCGCTGCATGGGAAACTCAAACTTGGAGTTTAATATCGCGCCCCGCACCCGATCCTTGCTTTCTTTAACCGCCGTTTCCGGCAGGCCGACAATACTGAGCGCAGGCAGGCCGTTGGCAACGTGAACCTCAACGGTCACCAAGGGCGCTTCTATGCCGGAGCGGCCGCGACTGTAAACAACCGCTAAGGAGGACATGCGCGTTCCGACAGACTACCTGTCTTCTTTGCTTAACAGCTGTTGTTCCATCTCGGCGACGCGTTTTTCCAGGTCTTCGAGTTTCGAGCGGGTTTTTGCCAACACCAACTTCTGCACTTCGAACTCTTCGCGGGTCACCAAATCCAGTTTGCTTAACGCGCCCTGTAAAATGGCATGGAAACTTTTTTCAAGATCGTCTTTCAGGCTGTTCAAGCCCGGAGGTATCGCGCCAGCCAAACGGTTGGCAATATCGTCAAGGGATTTAGGATCAAACATTATCGCAATCTCATATTGGAGGGGTGATCGGGTAATCTATAAAAGCATCACCACGAAGGCACGAAGAACACGGAGAAAAGCAAAGTAAAAAACTTCGTGTCTTCGTGGTTAATTAATAACTGATGTTACGCATGTACCTAATAAAAAGCGTAGTCCACGAAAGACACAAAAAGCACGAAAAAACCAGGTACAGGAACAATGAGTAAAGCCCATCGTCAAGATTGGAAAGATGTATGCCGTAAACCGGGAAACATCAGGCGCTCTATTTTTTCGTGTCTTTCGTGCTTTTCGTGGACAGTGCGTAACATCAATTAATAACTATAAATTAAACGCTTTTTTAACAAACTCGGGCTGAGCCAAAGCTGCTTTGTGTATATCGACGTTGTAATAAGTCGTGTCGAACGGCTTGCTCGCGCTATCTTCTTCCCTGAACTTGCCCAAATCGCCTTTGCTTGCAATCGTTGCGCTCCACCAGCCGGAAGGATACAAACATTGCGGAAAGAACAAGGTCTGCAAATGGTTCAAACCGGCATTGCTCATCGCGTCGCGCATTTCGCCGATCAATTTCAAGTGATACAGCGCCGACTCGCTTTGCTGTACGACCATGCCGTTTTCAGACAGACAGGCAAAACAGTCGCGGTAAAACTCTTCGCTGAACAAGCCTAACGCCGGGCCGACCGGGTCGGTGCTGTCGACGATAATAATATCCACCGAATTCGGCTCGGCGTCTTTGACCCATTTAATGCCGTCGATAAATTTCAGGTCGGCTCTGGGATCGTTGTTGGATTCGCATAACTCAGGGAAATAAATTTCCGCAAGGCGCGTGACCCGCTCGTCGATGTCAATCTGCACAGCTTGTTCTACCGACGGATGCTTTAACACCTCTCTTAGCGTGCCGCAGTCGCCGCCGCCGATAATCCATACCCTTTTGGGATCGGGGTGAGTGAATAACGCCGGGTGGCTCATCATTTCATGATAAAAAAAGTTGTCGCGGGTCGATACCATCGTACAACCGTCGATTATCATCAAATTACCGAAGGTTTCGGTTTCATAGATTTCAAGGTGTTGAAACTCGGATTGCTCCTCGTGCAGCTTTTGTTTAATTTTTAGCGAAAAGGCCGAGCCGGCGTCTGCGTGTTGCTCGGTAAACCATTCGGTTGGGTTCATGGTATAGGTTCCTGGAAAAATAAAGATTCGGGCATTATATTAGATTTGGCAAGCCACGGCACAACGGATTGCGGCTATTGGCCGCAGCGCCGTGTTTCATTATGACGGAATCAAGTTACATGAATGTGAAGTGGTTGATTAGCAACTTGCCCCGCTTCCGGCTTTTCAACGCGCTTCATTAAGCCGCTTTGCCAAGTTCGCCCGTTATCATGTTGTCCTTGTGCTTTTATAGCGTTGTGCTTACTTCTGTAATAAAAATGTGTTCTATTGTGCCATTAAATTTATGCTGCCGGGTATGTAATGCTTCGTTTCGCGTTGAACAGCGACATGGGTAATTTGATTACCCTCATCCGCGACCGTACGCAGTATAATTTAGCGAAGCATTCATTATCAAAATACCATCATGACCAAAAACAGTTATCAAAAGCCATCGCAGCAGACTCAGGAAGACGCGCTGAAAATAGCCCGAGGAACTCAGCGTCCCGCTCAAACCAAAGAGCAAACCCGGCTGATTGCTCAAGGCATTCAAAAAGGCATTGATCTCTATAAAAAACAGCAAAAAGAAAAAGCCAGGGACTTGAACAGAAGGCTCAAGAAATTATCAACTCAAAAACAGCAATCGATAGAGCCGGATGATCCTGAAACACAATTGATCATGGTTTATCGACAGCACTGGCTTCCTTGGCTGCTACTGTTGCTGACATGGCTGGCCGCGGGCATTTACTTTCTCGTTTGATTCAATGGCATACCGGGGACAGGAGCATGCGTTTAACAGTAGCCCGTTCATCTTGAATGCCATACAATCTATATCCAGTATATATTCATCGGGAGCCCATCATGCAAACAGCAAAGTTATTTCAGAACGGCCAAAGCCAAGCGGTCAGATTGCCTAAATCATTTCGTTTTGAGGGCAAGGAAGTCTCGATTAAGCACGTCGGTGAAGGTATTTTATTATTACCTTTAAAGCACTCCGCCAAACAGTTGTTAAGCCTGCTGGACAGCGTGGACGAAACAGTAGCCTTGGAAAGAAATCAACCTCTCGAAAGTGACTCGCGAGACTTTGAATGATTTTTATGCTGGATACCCATATCTGCATTTATTTATTAAATCGCAGAATCGGTTATGAAAATATTCTCGCAAAAATCGATGGCTTGGCTTATGAGCAAGTGGTTATTTCCTCGCTGACCTTGGCTGAGTTGAAATACGGTATCGCAAAAAGCGTCAAGAAAGAAGCGAATCGAATTAAGCTTGAATACTTTTTGTATCAATTCGAATGCCTGCCTTTCGATACTGAAGCGACCTCCTGTTATGGTGATATTCGGGTTCAACTGGAATCCAAAGGTACGCCAATAGGCCCATTGGACACCTTAATTGCCGCCCATGCGCTTAGTCTGTCGGCCACTCTGATAACCAATAATGCGCGGGAATTCGAACGTGTGGAGGGTCTTTCACTTGAAAATTGGATTAACTGAGTTTTGGTCACAGAAAAGCCAAGACATTTATAAGAAAGGAAATAAGCAGTGAATTTAAAACTAAGCAAAACCTGGACAACCCAGCAATCCGCCCAAACCTACGCGATAGACAGTTGGGGACAAGGCTATTTTTCGATCAACGCCGCCGGGCATGTCAGCGTAAAACCCAGTTCCGATAAAGACGTGCAACTGGATTTATACGAAATCGCCCAATCGCTAAACGACAAAAAACTGTCCCTGCCGGTGCTGGTGCGTTTTACCGATATTTTAAAAGACCGCGTTACCCAGCTATCCAACGCATTCCAAAAAGCCTGCGTCAATAACGATTATCAGGGCCGCTACACGCCGGTGTATCCGATCAAGGTCAATCAGCAACGCAAGGTGGTCGAAGGCATTCTGGCGGCCGACAACATCGGCCTCGAAGCGGGCAGCAAGCCGGAATTGCTGGCGATAATGGCGCTGTCCAATAACGGCGTGGTGGTCTGCAACGGCTACAAGGACCGCGCTTACATCCGTCTGGCGCTGATCGGCCTGAAAATGGGCCTGAATCTGTACCTGGTCATTGAAAAACCGCTGGAACTGGAACTGATCATCGAGGAAGCGGCGCGCCTTAACATCAAGCCGCAACTGGGCGTCAGGATCAGGCTGTCCAGCATCAGCGCCGGGAAATGGCAAAACAGCGGCGGCGAAAAATCCAAATTCGGTCTTCATGCCCCTGAAGTGCTGCAATTAATCGAGCGCCTTAAGCAAGCCGGTTTGCTGGATACGTTGAAACTGATGCACTTTCACATGGGCTCGCAAATCGCCAACATTCACGACATCAAAGTAGCGCTGAAAGAAGCCGGGCAGTTTTACGTCGAGCTGCATCGTCTGGGCGCTAATGTGAAAATCGTCGATGCCGGCGGCGGGCTGGGCGTGGATTACGACGGCAGCCATTCGCGGCGCGAATCGTCGATCAACTACAGCCTGGATGAATACGCCCAGAATATCGTGCGCAGTTTTGCCGATATTTGCGCCGAAAAACAGGTGCCGCAGCCCGACATCATCACCGAATCGGGCCGCGCGCTGACTGCGCATCATGCGGTATTGATCACCAACGTGACCGATATTGAATCGGTTTACGCCAACCACGCCGAACTGCAAGCCTTGCCGGAACCCGGCAACCTGGTCGAGCATTATCACGATGCGCAATTCGATTTAGCGGAAGCCCGAGCCCGCTTTACCCAAGACAAACTGAGCATTACCGGGCTAGCCGAGGCGGAAAATAATTATGCACTACTGTGCCGCCAACTTCAGAATAAGCTCAATCCCAATAATCAGAGCGAAGCCGCGATATTGCAGGAGCTGGACGAAAAATTGGCCGACAAGGTGTTTTGCAATTTCTCGCTGTTCCAGTCCATGCCCGACATCTGGGGTATCGACCAAATCTTCCCGATCATGCCGATCCACCGGCTGGACGAACAGCCCAGGCACCGCGCCGTTATCCAGGATTTAACCTGCGATTCCGACGGCCGCATCGACCAATATATAGACGGGCAAAACATAGAAAAAACCTTGCCGGTGCATGAAATCGACAGCAAACAGCCGTACCTGATCGGCTTTTTCATGGTCGGCGCGTATCAGGAAATATTGGGCGACATGCATAATCTGTTCGGCGATACGCATTCGATCAACATCGCGCTTAATGATCAGGGCTACCATTTTAATGACCTGCATGAAGGCGAACACGTCTCTGAATTGCTCGATTATGTGCATATCAACAGCGAAGATTTGAAAACCGCCTATAGGGAAAAACTGGCTAACAGCGATCTTAGCGAGCTGCAACGGCAGGAATATGAACAGGAGTTGCTTGCGGGGTTGATGTCTTATACTTATTTGGAGAAATAGGAAAGCGCTTGTTTTTCATGTGTTGCGCTAGAGCGATTAAGCAATGCAAAGCCCTCTCCAAAGGGAGAGGGGAAGTCAAAACGGGCTTGAAAATTAAGATCGGACCGGTGAACAAACTATTGAAACAGGCGGATTTGAAATGAGATACCCGATTGCAATTGAATCAGGCGATGAAACTCACGCGTATGGAGTCGTTGTACCCGACCTACCGGGCTGCTTTTCGGCAGGTGATAGCTTGGACGAGGCAATCGTCAACGCCAAAGAAGCTATCGAATTGTGGATGGAATCGGTTATCGAGGACGGCGAGCCTATTCCAGAAGCCTCGTCCATTGCCAAGCATCAAGCAGACCCCGAGTTTGCAGGCTGGATTTGGGCCGTTGTGGAAGTGGATTTGTCCAAGCTGTCCGGCAAAGCCAAACGTGTAAATATTACCCTGCCGGAGCGGGTTTTGACCGCTATCGACCAAGCTGCAATCCGTTTTGGAGACACCCGTTCCGGCCTGTTAGCGAAAGCGGCCCTGGAATATGTTGAGCGTCACCCATCGGTTTGATCTTAAAAACCGCTGTTAAAGCGGCTTCCACCTATCTGCCCATTTAGCCAAAATTTAGCAACATTCAAATTGAAAAAGATGGAGCCCTATGACTTCCCTAAAAATCAAACTCGACGATATTACCGATGCCTTGACTACACGCTTCGACATGATAGAAGGCGGCTTTTACCTGGACACCGAAACCGGCAACATCCTGCTCAGCACCGAAGGCCTTGACGAAGGCGACCTACCGGAAGATCTGGAAGACAGCCCGCGTTATCGCCTGATCGATCCCTTAGCCCCCCATGACTCCTTCCAAATCATGGAAGACTTCGTTGACAGCCTCGGCGATACGAAAGAGGCGGGTAGACTCCAAGAGGCGCTTAACCGCCGCAAACCGTTTCGTCAGTTTAAGGATGCTGTGCATGAACGCACGGGTTTAAGCGATGCCTGGTATGCATTCGAGCAGAAAGAACTGAAGCGTCTGGCCGAGGAATGGTGCGAGGGGAATGGGATTAAGTCGGAGTGGGTTTGATAGGCTGTTTTATGACGGGGTTTGGATGAGAAATGGAGCTTGAGCTTTGTTGCATTCGGCGTACGAGTTGGGTTTATTGATTGAGAGTGCCATACGAGGTAACGCAATAGCGTATAGTTGAGGCTGATTGAGCGTAATATACGACGCTTAAAAATATCATAGTTTTTGTGGAGTAAGAATGTGGAAATATTCTCTAAACGACATGGTTTTACACAGGTTGAAGAAATTGAAATTACTGTCAGAGAAGATGCGCCGAACGGACTAAGGGGCTTTATCATTGATGTAACTGAAAATGGTTGTGATTTGAGGCCAACCGATTTAAGACAAATTATTTGTCGGGTTCTTAAGGAAAGTCCAGACTCAAACAATTGGTCTGAATATCCAAACATTGATAATGAAATTAGATATTTACTTCAAGATTGCAAATGGTACAAAGTCTATGACATTATCGAACAGCTTTATGATTACTTGGCTAAGCGTAATTATCAAAAAGCACATGTTTTCCAAAATGAAATTAACGAATATTTTTTAGAAAGAGGTATTGGATGGAAATTTGTGGAAGGCTTGCTTGAAGTGCGTGGTGCTGAAGCTTTTGAAAAAAGCATGAAATCGGCAAAAGAACAATTGGAATCAAACGATCAATATTCAACAGCAAGTAAAGAGCTTCATGAGGCGATTATAGATTTATCTCGTCGACCTTCAGCAGATACCACGGGTGCGATTCAACATGCGATGGCTTCATTAGAATGTGTCGCACGTGAAATCACAGGTGAGCGCACACTGACTTTAGGTAAAATCATGGAACGTCATAAAACCATGATTCCACAACCTCTTAATGTTGCTGTAGAAAAAGCATGGGGTTACGCTTCGGAACATGGACGCCATCTCCAAGAAGGCCGTAATCCAGAATTTGAAGATGCTGAATTGATAGTTGGTATTTGTGCTTCTGTTGGCAACTATCTGGTTAAAAAATTAAATCGAACCTGACTTACCTTTTTAAAGCCTTGTACGCATCGCGTATCTTTATCGAACTCGCATGATGTTTGAAATATGGTACATGTACGCACCCTATGAAACTAAGAAATGAGAGGCCATCATGCTACAAGAACAAATTATCGATGAGATCAAGCAAATCCCCAACGACAAATTAGTCGAAGTATATGACCTGATACATTATTTCCGCTTGGGTTTAAAACACGAGGCTGAGTCCTTGCCAAAACAGCGCCCTATTGGTTTGGCGAAAGAGATTTTCCAAATGCCGGACAGTTTCTTTGACCCGTTACCGGATGAAGTCCTCGATGCCTTCGAGGGAAAATAAGTGAAAATCCTGCTGGATACCTGCGCTTTCTTATGGCTGGCAACAGACGCGCCGGAATTAAGCAACCAAGCAAAAATGCTGTTTCAAAACACCAATAATCCGGTTTATCTAAGCAGCGTTTCCGCATGGGAAATCGTTGTAAAACATCAGCGGGGAAAACTGCCTTTGCCCAGTGAACCGGAATATTTTATCAACCAGCTATGCAGCCAGCATGTCATTGAAATGCTATCGCTCGACGACAAGTCTGTTTATCATTTGAGCCATCTGCCTAACCATCACCGGGATCCTTTCGATAAAATGCTGGTATGCCAAGCAATAGAACATGGCTTGACTATTCTGACATCGGATAAGCTGATTGCTCAGTATCCTGTGAGCACTATTTGGTAGCAAAAGAGTATTTTTCTTAACTCTTTGCTTTATAAAGTCATAAGAGCATGGACAACCATATACGGCTCAACAAGTGTGGCAGCAAGAAAACAGCCCACAAACCGGGACATGCACAGAAAAGAGCGCACTATTTATGAGCAAACGACTTAAAACTATCCCGCAATTCGCAAACGAAACAGAAGAGCGGGCTTTTTGGGAAGCCAACGATTCCACCGATTATCTCGACTGGAGCAACGCCCAATCCGTGGTGCTGCCCAATCTAAAACCAGCAACCAAAACGATTTCTCTCTGCTTGCCGCAAAATTAATCGGCCTGGATCATCAGCTAAATGACTTGCCAAGGCTCTCAAGCCCAAAAAATCCGCGAATCTGTTCAAGGAAACTGTTTTGTTGCTGCGCCATAAGTTGCGCAATGGATTCGCTATCCAGCTGTTGTTGCAGGTTGTCGATACTAAAACGGCGGCTCGCCAAAATCTTGCTGATTTCCACAGCAAGCTCGGGGCGTTTATCCATGATTTTTTGAAACGACTCCTTGTCCAATCGGTAAGCCAAAACTTCGGATTGGGCAATGACGGTGGCGCTACGGGGATCACCGGTCATCAAGCCCATCTCGCCCAGAAAACTGCCGCCGTGAATTGAATCGAGCCGCCTACGCCCGCCGTCCGGCAATTCCAGAAATACATCGGCGACACCGCTGATAAGGATATAAAGCCAATGCGCGCTCGCACCTTGACGCATCATGATATCGCCTTGCACGAAGGGCGTGTAAACCAGTTGTTCGGCAATTTCGGCCAGTTCATCGTCGTGCAGGGTGTTGAATAATTCCACCCGTTGCAAAGCGCTCATCCGCTCTTTGATGCGGCGCAAGCGCTTGTTCTGTTCGTATTTATCATCTTTATTGGTCAAATGGACATGATATTGCGGATACGGCAGTTGTATTCCGGCCCGCTGCAACGCCGCATAGACCCGGCTGCGCACTGCCGAATCGGTGAAGTCGTCGTATTCAATATCGGTTAACCAATAGCGTAAAGCGTACCGCGCCGCGCTGGGATTGAAGTCCATAAGCAGGCAATTTGCCTGCGGAGTATCGGCAACATTGGCGATGTGTCCATTACGGACGGCGCTTTGGGCAATGTCGATAACTTGTCCGGCAAAATGTTCGTAACCGACATCAAAATATATCCAGCGCCGCCATTGCAGCGGCTGGCCGCTACGGCGTCCGATTACGGAAAACTTACCCTTCATCAACAAGCTGTTCGGGATAATAATGGTTTCCCAGTTGCGCGTTTCTATCGCCGTGTAGCGCCAGCGGATGTCGGCAACGCGGCCATTGACGTCATCGACTTTAATCCAATCGTCAACCTTGACCGAATTATCCAACTGTAGGGCCAAACCGCCCAGGATATTGCCCAACGTATCTTGCATCGAAAAAGCCAGCACCGCGGTCATCACCGCCGAGGTGGTAATGATGCCGGACAAATCGAGTCCTGCCGCATGCAGGTGTACGATCATCCAGGCGCAGTAGCCGGCGAGCTCGGCCAAGTCTTCAAGGATGCGCACCAGACTGACTCGGCATAACGGCAAAATCAGACGGAACAAAAACAAGCCGAACAGCCGAATCCCCGCCATGCCGCCGGCAAACTCGCTTACCCCGTGCAATGCTTTTGCCGGCGCTTTAATATCCAGCGCAGCCAACACCCCGCTGAGAACAAGACCGCAAAGCGCGACCATAAAAAACAGCAAAGTGGCGGCAACAGGTTTGCGATCTTGCGGCCGCCAGCGCCATAGCGAAGCGGCAATGATCAGGGCAAAGGTAAGAAGCAGGCCGTATTGGCTATGCTGTTGGGCAAAAATACGCAGGTCGTTCCAAAAAGATTCGGATCGGAGCATTAGGCGGCCTTATGGGTTAATCTCAGATAAACGGGGTGAACGCCAAGTGCATCATTTTTTTGGAAGAAATAGCCTATACAAAAAGCATCCGCTCTTGGGAGGGCGGTATTGTAAACGCTGTACTCGAAAATATCTGCATGTCTGCATATTCATATGCGGGCTTATAAACTGGCTGCATAAGACTTTAAACGCTCAAGGTTTCGTTTAATTGCCCTGAACGTTAGAAATTTGCAGCCCCGTAGGCCGGAATAAGCCGGTTCGAGCGACAGCGAGAACAGGCGTTTCCGGCAAACACCACCCAAACTCGCCGGAAACGCCACCTCGCGCTACACGCTTGGATGGTCTTATTCCGGCCTACGAGTTTTCCTCGTTCCCACATGCTGCGCGGGAACGAGACAAATCAATCCACCGGAAATATCAAATAATCCGTCCACTTGACTTCGCCGCCCGCTTGATCGGGACTCGGCAGCATCGCCACATTCCAGCCGCCGCCCAAGGCTTTGACCAACTGCACCGAGGCTGACATTCTATCGCTATGCAGTTGCACGGCGGTCTGCCGGTTGGACAAGGCCGCGGTTTGCGCGGTCATCACATTCAAGTAACTGACGGTTCCCGCCTTGTACTGATTGACGGTTAAGGCCAGCGCCTGGTCGGCGGCGGCGACGGCTTTATCCTGAGCCTGCTTTTCTTCGTCCAGTATCCGCAAGGCGGCCAGATTATCTTCCACTTCCTGAAAGCCGGTCAGCACCGTTTGCCGGTAAGCGGCGACACTGGCATCGAAACCGTCGATGGCTTGCTTGTACTGGGCGTTTTTGGCGCCGCCGTCGAATACCGTCAACGCCGCACCGGCCGGACCCAGCGCCCAATAGCGGCTGGCCGCCTTGAACAGGTTATCTAACGTAGACGTTTGAAAACCGTTGGTGACCGCTAAGTTCAGACTTGGATAATAAGCCGCCTTGGCCACGCCGATCTGGGCATTGGCGGCGGCGATTTTGCGTTCGGCGGCGGCAATGTCGGGACGCCTCTCCAGCAGCTCCGACGGCAGGCTGAGCGGAATCGGCGGCGGCTGCACATCCAGCGGCGCAGGAGCCAACGACAATTCCGCCGGGGTCTTGCCGATCAATACCGCAATCGCATGTTCCAGTTTCGCCCTCTGCACGCCGAGATTGATGGCTTGGGCGCGCACCGATTCCAGCTGGGTTTCGGCCTGCTTCACATCGCTCTTGGCGACCATGCCGACCGCATAACGGTTGTTGATGATTTGCAGGGTAAGACTGTAAGCAGCCACGGTTTCATCGAGCAGCGCTTTTTGCGCATCCAAGGCCTTTAACTGAAAGTAATCGTCGGCCAATGCCGCTTCGCTGGACAAGCGCAACGCCTGCAAGGTGGCCGCGCTAGCTTGGGCGTTGCCTGTGTTGGCTTCAACCTGGCGGCTGACGCTGCCCCATAAATCCGGCTCCCAGGCAATTGCCCCGGCTGCGCCGAACAGGTTCCTGACCCCGGACACCGCCACGCTTTGGCCGCTGGCGGCGCGGAAACGGTTAGTCGTGCCGGTCAGATTGAGTATCGGGAAAAAACCGGATTGCGCCGATTGCACCAGATGCTGTGCTTGGCGGTATTGCGCCTCGGCCTGGATAATCGACTGATTGGCGGCGGCGACCTGCTCTTCCAATTTATTAAGCCGGGGATCGTTGAAAATTTCCCACCATTTGCCGGATAGGACATTGTCGCGGGGCTGGGCCTGTTTCCAGCCTTTGCTTTCCTTGAATTCATTGGAAATCTTGGCTTCGGGGCGGACATAGTCCGGACCTACCGTGCAACCGGCCAGCTGTGCGGTTAATAGGGCATAAATCAGGGATTGGCTAATGCGAACTGTCATGTAAATCTCAGGGATAAGTAGCTAACAAAAAAATCTTAAAATTCACCACGAAGACACGAAGGACGCGAAGTTTGACCTTGTCTTCTTTGTGCCCCATGTTTTACGAGGAGCGGGGGTGATGATCGTTCCCACGCTCCGGCGTGGGAATGCAGTGCGCAACGCTCCAGCGTTGCGAAACATCGCCTTGCCGACAAAAAAACACCTCGACCAGCACAGATTCCGAGACGCTGGAGCGTCTATCCTGCATTCCCACGCCGGAGCGTGGGAACGATCAAAAATTCACCACGAAGACACGAAGGACGCGAAGTTTGACCTTGTCTTCTTTGTGCCCCATGTTTTACGAGGAGCGGGGTTGATGATCGTTCCCACGCTCCGGCGTGGGAACGCAATATGCAACGCTCCAGCGTTGCGAAACACCGCCTTGCCGATAAAAAACACCTCGACCAGCACAGATTCCGAGACGCTGGAGCGTCTATCCTGCATTCCCACGCCGGAGCGTGGGAACGATCAAATCTTAAAATTCACCACGATGACACGACGTTTATTTTTTCTTCGTGCTCTTCGTGTCTTCGTGGTGAATAAAAATTTGTTTTTTCATTGTATTTGATAATCGTTCCCACGCTCCGGCGTGGGAATGCAGTGCGCAACGCTCCAGCGTTGCGAAACACCGCCTTGCCGACAAAAAAACACCTCGACCAGCACAGATTCCGAGACGCTGGAGCGTCTATCCTGCATTCCCACGCCGGAGCGTGGGAACGATCAAATCTTAAAATTCACCACGATGACACGACGTTTATTTTTTCTTCGTGCTCTTCGTGTCTTCGTGGTGAATAAAAATTTGTTTTTTCATTGTATTTGATAATCGTTCCCACGCTCCGGCGTGGGAATGCAGTGCGCAACGCTCCAGCGTTGCGAAACACCGCCTTGCCGACAAAAAAACACCTCGACCAGCACAGATTCCGAGACGCTGGAGCGTCTATCCTGCATTCCCACGCCGGAGCGTGGGAACGATCAATTCTTAAAATTCACCACGATGACACGACGTTTATTTTTTCTTCGTACTCTTCGTGTCTTCGTGGTGAATAAAAAATTTGTTTTTTCATTGTATTTGATAATCGTTCCCACGCTCCGGCGTGGGAATGCAGTGCGCAACGCTCCAGCGTTGCGAAACACCGCCTTGCCGACAAAAAACACCTCGACCAGCACAGATTCCGAGACGCTGGAGCGTCTATCCTGCATTCCCACTCCAGAGCGTGGGAACGATCAATTCTTAAAATTCACCACGAAGACACGACGTTTATTTTTTCTTCGTGCTCTTCGTGTCTTCGTGGTGAATAAAAATTTTTTTCATATTGAAAGATTTTGTCCGCTTCTGAAGCGTCTGCCAAACCACAGCCGAAAACGGTCCAGATAAAGATAAACCACCGGCGTCGTATACAAGGTCAGCATCTGGCTGAAAATCAGCCCGCCGACAATCGAAATACCCAACGGCTGGCGCAGCTCCGCGCCGTAACCAGTGCCCAAGGCCAGCGGCAGCGCGCCGAACAGCGCGGCCAGCGTAGTCATCATGATCGGCCGAAAGCGCAGCAAACAGGCTTGAAAAATCGCCTCGCGCGAATCCAGGCCGTGCTCGCGTTCGGCAAACAACGCAAAGTCGATCATCATGATCGCATTCTTCTTGACGATGCCGATCAGCAAAATCACGCCGATCAGCGCGATGATGCTGAACTCGGAACCGCAAGCCATCAGCGCCAATAACGCGCCGACCCCGGCCGACGGCAGCGTGGACAGAATAGTCAACGGATGGATATAGCTCTCGTAGAGAACGCCCAGCACGATGTAGATGCTCAGCAAAGCGGCCAATATCAAAAACGGCTGGTTGCGCAGCGATTCTTTAAAAGCTTTGGCCGAGCCTTGAAAGCTGCCTTGAACGGCATTCGGCACGCCGATGTCGCGCATGGTTTTTTCGATCAGTTCGGTAGCGGTGGACAGCGAGACGCCGGGCTTAAGATTAAACGACAGCGTGGCGGCGGCGAACTGACCTTGATGGTTGACCGACAGCGGCGTATTGGTCGGCGCGAAACTCGCCAGCGCCGACAACGGCACCTGCACTGCGCCCGGTTGTTCGCCGGACGGCAAGCGCTTGGCGGGCACGCTGATATAAACCTGTTGCAGGGCCTCCGGGCTTTGCCAATATTCGGGGGCCAGCTCCATCACCACCCGGTACTGGTTAAGCGGGTTGTAGATCACCGACACCTGACGCTGGCCGAATGCGTCGTTGAGACTGGCGTCGATCATGGCTTGGCTAACGCCGTAACGCGACGCCATATCACGGTTGACCACCAAACCGATCTGTTGGCCCTTGTCTTGCTGATTGGAACTCACGTCGCTGAGTTCCGGCAGCTTGGACAGTGCGGCGACCACTTTCGGCATCCATTCCCGAAGCAGCTTCAAATCGTCGGATTGCAAGGCATAGTCGAACGAGCCTAGAGAGGGCCGACCGCCGATACGCAGCTCTTGCGCGGCTGACAGATGCAGCTCGGCGCCGGGAATGCGCTTGACCTTGTCGCGCAAACGGCCCATCACTTCTTCAATGGGTTCCCGTTGCTCATGCGGCTTTAGCACCACGAAGACTCGGGCGCTATTACCGCTCTGCTGGCTCCCGACAATTCCGGCCACGGTATCGACCGCGGGGTCTTGCCGCAACAGCTCGGTAAATTGGAAGAACTTTTTCTGCAAGGCCCAAAAAGAAGAACCTTGGTCGGCTTGAACCTCGCCCAGCAACCTGCCGCCGTCCTGGCTCGGAAAAAAACCTTTGTCGATAATGGTGTACAGGTAAATATTGAGGCCTATGGTGCCGAGCAAGATTAGCATCATGATGCGGCCATGACGCAACGCCCAGCGCAGCGAACTTTCATAAGCCGCCTGCATCCGGTCGAATGCCCGGCCTATGCCTTGATAGAGCCGGCCATGCTGCGGGCTTTCCCGGCCCACCCAACGCGCGCACAGCATCGGCGTGACGGTCAGCGACACCAGCAACGACACCAGTACCGCCGCCGACAGCGTTACCGCAAACTCCCTGAACATACGGCCGACCACGCCGCCCATCAACAAAATCGGCAGGAATACCGCGACCAGCGACACGCTCATCGCCAACACCGTAAAGCCGACTTCCTTCGCCGCCAGCAGCGCGGCCTTGAACGGGGCCACGCCTTTTTCAATATGGCGGCTGGTGTTTTCCAGCACCACGATCGCGTCGTCGACCACAAAACCGGTGGAAATGGTCAGCGCCATCAAGGTCAGGTTATTCAGGCTGTAGTTAAAAAAATACATGGCCGCGCAAGCGCCGAGCAAGGACGCCGGCACTGCAATAATCGGCACCAGCGTCGAGCGCACATCGCGCAAGAACACCAACACCACCAAAATGACCAGCACTATCGCCAGCAACAGACTGCGCTCGACTTCGGTAATCGAAGCCCGGATGGACAACGAACGGTCGACAACCACCGACAAGTCGATGGCGCTGGGAATGGAAGCGCGCAATTGCGGCAACACCGCCTTAACCTGATCGACGGTTTGAATCACGTTGGCCAGCGGCTGCTTCCTGAGAATAAGCAGCACCGAAGGTTTGCCGTTTTTCAAGCCGGTATTGCGCAAGTCCTCGATCGAATCGACCACCTCGCCGAGATCGGCGATCCTGACCGGCGCGCCGTTGCGGTAGCTGACGATCAGCGGCAGGTAATCCGCGGCTTTGCGCGCCTGGTCGTTGGCCTGGATTTGCCAGCGTTGCTCGCCGTTTTCCAGCACACCTTTCGGGCGGGTGATGTTGGTTTGAGTGATGGTATTTCTGACATCCTCCAGGCCGATGCCGTATTTGGTCAGCGCGTTGGGGTTCAGTTCGACCCGCACCGCCGGTAGCGCCGCGCCGCCGAGCTGCACTTGGCCGATGCCGGGAATCTGCGATATTTTCTGCGCCAGGATGGTCGAGGCGGCGTCGTACATCTGGCCGCGGCTGAGCGTGTCTGAAGTCAGCGCCAGTATCAGGATCGGCGAATCGGACGGGTTATCCCGCCGGTAACTCGGACGGTTCGGCATGCCGCTGGGCAGCAGGCTGGCGGCGGCATTGATCGCCGCCTGCACATCGCGGGCGGCGCCGTTGATGTCGCGATTCAGGTCGAATTGCAGGGTAATCTGGGTAGAGCCTTGCGAGCTGCTGGAAGTCATTTCGGTAATGCCGGCGATGCGTCCCAAGGCCCGTTCCAGCGGCGTGGCGACCGTCGCCGCCATGGTTTCGGCGCCAGCTCCGGGCAGCTGGGCTTGGACATTGATAGTCGGGAAGTCCACCTGCGGCAATGACGCTACCGGCAAATTCAGGAAAGCCAGGATACCGGCCAGGATAATCGCCAGCGTCAACAGGCTGGTCGCAACCGGACGGTAAATGAACAGCGCCGACAGGTTCATAGTTTTTTGTCCACGAAAGACACGCTTAGCACGAAAAATTAGGCATAGTTCCCACGCTCCGGCGTGGGAATTCAGTTCGCAACGCTCCAGCGTTGCGAAACACCGACTCGTCGCCAAAAACATTTGCCCCGCACAGGTTTCGGGACGCTGGAGCGTCTACTCCTGCATTCCCACGCCGGAGCGTGGGAACGATAAAAAACCCCGACCGGCATTGTTCTTGTCCACGAAAGACACGCTTAGCACGAAAAATATGCATAGTTCCCACGCTCCGGCGTGGGAATTCAGTTCGCAACGCTCCAGCGTTGCGAAACACCGACTCGTCGCCAAAAACATTTGCCCCACACAGGTTCCTGGACGCTGGAGCGTCTACTCCTGCATTCCCACGCCGGAGCGTGGGAACGATAAAAAACCCCGACCGGCATTGTTCTTGTCCACGAAAGACACGCTTAGCACGAAAAATATGCATAGTTCCCACGCTCCGGCGTGGGAATTCAGTTCGCAACGCTCCAGCGTTGCGAAACACCGACTCGTCGCCAAAAACATTTGCCCCACACAGGTTCCTGGACGCTGGAGCGTCTACTCCTGCATTCCCACGCCGGAGCGTGGGAACGATAACTGAAATGCAGAGTATCTCGAAGCAGGACGCAGCGCGTCCCACCCAGCATTCCCACGCAGCGCGTGGGAATGAGGCAATAATTTTTCGTGCTTTTCGTGCTAAGCGTGGACAAATTGCGGTTCTTAAATTCATCGCAAAGTTCCGTCGCTTTCAGCAGGATTCAGCCGCAGCCAGCCGTTCACGCGCCGGGCCAGACTGTCCATCCATAAATAAATCACCGGCGTGGTGTACAAGGTCAATAACTGGCTGAGCAGCAAGCCGCCAACCATCGTAATACCCAGCGGATGGCGCAGCTCCGAGCCGACGCCGCTGCCCAGCATCAACGGCAGAGCGCCGAGCAAGGCGGCCATCGTGGTCATCAGAATCGGCCGGAACCGCAGCAGGCAGGCTTGGAAAATCGCCTCTTCCGGCGACATGCCCTGCTTACGTTCGGCATCCAGCGCAAAATCGATCATCATGATCGCGTTCTTCTTGACGATCCCGATCAACAAAATAATGCCGATAATGCCGATGATGCCCAGATCGCCGCCGGACACGATCAAGGCCAGCAACGCGCCGACTCCGGCGGACGGCAGCGTCGACAGGATGGTGAGCGGGTGGATATAGCTTTCGTACAGCACGCCGAGCACGATATAAACGGTGACGATGGCGGCCAGGATCAGCCACAAGGTATTGCCCAGCGAGGCTTGAAACGCCAGCGCCGCGCCTTGGTAGCCGGTGCGGATGCTTAGCGGCAAGCCGATGTCCTGTTTGACGCGGTCGATAGCCGTTACCGCATCGCCGAGCGCCGCGCCCGGCGCCAGGTTAAACGACAGCGTCGCGACCGGGAACTGGTCGAGGTGGTTGATCGACAACGGCGTCGGCCGTTCCGATATGTCGGCTATCGCCGACAGCGGCACCTGCGCGCCGTTGCTGGAAGGAATCCGTAAATCGTTCAAGGCTTCCGGGGAGCGTTGCTCGGACGGATCGACTTCGAGCACTACCCGGTACTGGTTGGACTGGGTAAAAATAGTCGATACCAGCCGTTGCCCGTAGGCGTTGTACAAGGTATTGTCCACCGCGGCGGTGCTGACGCCGAAACGGCTGGCGGTGCTGCGGTCGATATTGACGTAGACTTGCCGACCCTGATCCTGCACATCGCTGGCCACATCGCTGAGCTCCGGCTGTGCGCCTAACGCGTCGACCAACTGATGCGTCCAGCGGTTCAATTCATCGATGTCCGGCGTTTCCAGCGTGAACTGGTACTGGGTGCGGCTGACCCGGTTCTCCATAGTCAGATCCTGCACCGGCTGCAAATACAGCGTAACGCCGGTCAGCACCGCCAGTTTGGGTTTCAGCCGGGCTATGATTTCAGTTGCGCTGACCTTGCGTTCGGCTTGCGGTTTAAGGTTGATCAGGAAGCGTCCCGCGTTGGGCGTGGTATTGATGCCGTCGACGCCGATGAACGACGACAGGCTGTCCACCGCCGGGTCCTCAAGCAGCAGCGCGGCCAATTTTTGCTGGTGTTCGGCCATCGCCGAAAAAGACACGCTTTGCGGCGCTTCGGAAAAACCCTGAATGATGCCGGTATCCTGGATCGGGAAAAACCCCTTGGGGATGAAGACATACAGCGCCACGGTCAGCGCCACGGTGGCGAAAAACACCGACATAGTCAACGCTTGGCGCTGCATGACCCATTCCAGGCTGCGGCCGTACACGGCAATCAGCTTGTCGAACCAGTCGTCGGGCTTATCCGCATGTACTGGCTGCGTGTGCAGCAGTTTGGCGCACATCATCGGCGTCAGCGTCAGCGACACGATTGCGGAAATCAGGATCGCCACCGCCAGCGTGATCGCGAACTCCCTGAACAAGCGGCCGACCACGTCGCTCATGAACAGCAACGGAATCAGCACCGCAATCAGCGAAAAGGTCAGCGAAATAATGGTAAAGCCGATTTGTTCGGAGCCTTTCAGCGCGGCTTTTAACGGCGATTCGCCGCGTTCGATATAGCGCGAGATATTCTCGATGACCACGATCGCGTCGTCGACCACGAAGCCGGTGGCGATGGTCAGCGCCATCAGCGTCAGGTTGTTGATGCTGAACTCGGCCAGATACATCACCGCGAAAGTGCCGACCAGCGACAGCGGCACCGCGACGCCCGGAATGATGGTGGCCGGGATATTACGCAGGAACAGGAACATCACCATCACCACCAACGCCACCGCCAGCAGCAATTCGAATTGCACATCATGCACCGAGGCGCGGATCGTCACGGTGCGGTCGGTCAGCGGCAGCACTTCGACGCTCAACGGCAACGAGGCCTGCAATTTCGGCAGCAGTTCCTTGATGCGGTCGACCACCTCGATCACGTTCGCGCCGGGCTGGCGCTGGATGTTGACGATCACCGCGGCGTTTTTATCCGCCCAGGCCGCCAACCGGACGTTTTCCGCGCCGTCGATCACTTCGGCGACATCGGACAGCCGCACCGGCGCGGCATTACGGTAAGCGACCACCAAGTCGCGGTATTCGGCCGCCGAGCGCAACTGGTCGTTGCTGTCGATAATCGCCGAGCGCAGCGGCCCGTTGAACATGCCTTTGGGCTGGTTGACGTTGGCGGCGGCAATCGCGCTACGCACGTCTTCGAGGCTGATGCCGTAAGCGGCCAGCGCTTTGTGGTTGGCCTGAATCCGCACCGCAGGCCGTTGGCCGCCGCTGATGCTGACCATGCCGACGCCGGACAATTGGGCGATTTTCTGCGCCAAGCGGGTATCGATCAGGTCTTCGACCTTGAATAGCGGCAAGCCTTTAGAGCTGACCGCCAGGGTCATGATCGGCGTATCGGCCGGATTGACCTTGCTGTAAATCGGCGCTTGCGGCAAATCGTTGGGCAGGAAATTGGAGGCCGCATTAATCGCCGCCTGCACGGTTTGTTCGGCGATATCCAAATCCAGGTTCAGATTGAATTGCAGAGTAATCACCGACGCGCCGCCGGAGCTGGTCGACGACATCTGGGTCAATCCGGGCATCTGGCCGAACTGGCGTTCCAGCGGCGCGGTGACTACCGAGGTCATCACCTCGGGACTCGCGCCCGGATATAAAGTGACGACTTGCAGGGTCGGATAATCGACTTGCGGCAACGCCGACACCGGCAGCATCCGGTAAGCCAGGATGCCGACCAGCAACATCGCCACCATCAGCAGCGAGGTCGCCACCGGGCGCAGGATGAACAGCCGGGACGGATTGAAATTCGGCTGGGTAGCGTTTGAGGGGGTCATATTTGTCTCGTGCCCATGCATTGCGTCACTGCCGTTAAATTAAGCACATCGAACTCCGTAGGAGCGGGCCGTGCCCGCGACATTCGCACAACAATTGCAGATTTCCTCGTTCCCACGCGCCGCGTGGGAACGCAGCGCAGGACGCGCTGCGTCCCGTAACGCCAGACGCTGATCGTGATTCGGCGCAGCTCGCCTTGACTGCATTCCCACGGAGCCCGTGGGAACGAGGGCCGGTATTCATAATCAAGGACGCTTATCTTTTTTACGCGATTTGCCTTCTGGCTTGGCCTGTACATTAGGATCGGCCGCCACCGCCAGCCCGTCTTTTTGGGCCACATCGACCTGACTGCCTTCGCGCAATCTGTCGACGCCTTCCACCACCACCGCTTCGCCGGCGGCAAGGCCGCTGAGCACCGCAACTTTATCCGCTTCGGTCGGCCCCAAGGCGATGCGCCGTACCTGTGCGGTTTTTTCCTTGCCGACCGCATAGACAAACGGACCCTGAGTATCATGCTGAATCGCGGCGCTGGAAACCAGGGTCACGCCGGGCAAGGTATTCAAGTGCATTTTGATGTTGACGAACTGATTGGCGAACAGCATGCGCTCGTTATTATCGAATTGCGCCTTCAGTTTCAGCGTGCCGGTGCCGGCATCGATCTGGTTATCGAGCGCCAGTAACTTGCCGTCGGCCAACTTGATTTTACCGGCCCGGTCGTAAGCCTCGATGCGCACCGGTTCATTGGTCCGCCAACGTTGCACCACCGCTTGCACTTTATCTTCGGGCAGGGTGAATACCACGCTGATCGGCTGGAGCTGGGTAATCACCACCAAGCCGTTAGCATCATTGGCATGAACGATATTGCCCTGGTCGATCTGGCGCAACCCGGCCCGGCCGGAAATCGGCGCGGTCAGCCGCGCATAGCTGAGCTGGAGTTTGGCGTTGTTGACCTGGGCTTTATCCATTTCGACGATGCCGCGGTACTGCTTGACCTGGGCTTCCTGAGTCACGGTTTGTTGGGCGGAAATCGAATCCTGCTCCAACAGCGTCTGATAGCGGTCACGGTCTATTTGGGCGTTTTTCAGCAGCGCCTCGTCGCGCAGTAACTGGCCTTCGGCCTGCTGCAACTGGATCTGGAACGGACGCGGATCGATTTCGGCCAGCAAATCGCCTTCCTTGAGCATCTGGCCTTCGTTGAACGATACCTTGACCAGCTCGCCGTCGACGCGGGGCTTCACGGTCACGGTGCGCAATGCGGTTACCGTGCCCAAGCCGTTCAGGTACACCGGAAAATCGGCTTTGCCTGCGGTTTCTACCGCCACCACCGCCGGCGCGTCATCGTTATGGCCGCGCTTGCCGCCCTTGGCAGCGGATTTTGCAGTGGGAGACGATGCATGCTGAAAATAAAAGCCGGCGGCGATAAGTGCCGGCACGATCAGCGCAGCGGGCAACAAAAACCGGCGCCGCTTGACCGGCGGGAGTAGTTCGTGGCGATTGTCTTGACTCATGCGAACGTTTTTTAATTAAGGGTTTGAGAGCGGATAGCCTGAATACCGGCCAGCGAGAATTGCACGACATGTTCGGCAAAGGCGTTGGTGTCGCTTAAGTCGCCGGGATAGTTGTGAAATGATCGGGCGTTTTGCATGTGCTTTAAACGCAGCAGCTGAAAACATTGGCCCATGATGCTGGCATGGCAGTATTGGATTTGTTGCTCGGTAGCCGCCTGTCCCAGGCATTCTTTCAGCAACAACAACATTTGCAAGCGCTGCGGATTAATCTCTTTTTCCAGAATATCGGCCAGCAACCGGGTGGGCTGGGCCATTTCCTTATGAATAATCGCAAACGAATAGGAATTTTCGTCGCCGATACGCCGGATCAGGGATTTAATCCGCTCGGCTAACCGGCATTCCGCCGGTGCGTCGTTCATCAAACCGCCGTCGGGCGGATACAACTCAAGTTCCCGGTTAAACGCAAAACGCCAGGATTCCAGGTAGAGGGTTTCCTTGTCGCGGAAATGATAATTGACCGAGGCGATATTGGCGTTTGCCTGGCCACAGATTTCGGCTATCGTCGCCTCCTGAAAGCCTTTCTCGGCAAAGATTCGGCTGGCTGCGATTAACAGTCGGATGCGGGTTTTTTCCGGCTTGGTTTTAAGGTCGGGCATGCAGGTAAATGGGTTCAAACAGACGCATTAATTATGATTGGTAATTATAATTGAAATTTGTAATTTAAATAGGCACTTCAAATTTAGCAATGTTTATACCAAATTTTATATTATTGTTTTTTGTCTGTTTTTTATTCCCGTGTCACGCTTAATTGCGTAAAAATCGGCAACGGTTGCGCAACAGCCGATCTACCAGGATCACTATATGAATGGAGATACAATGGAACGCTGATCATTATGATAAACGCGGAGTATTAAAAATCTGTGTTAATCATAGTCATCAGCGTTCTATTTTTGGCTGCCGGCGAGGCAGCAATCTGACCGACATCCAGTTTCAGCTTTTGGATATTTTGGTAAAGATTCTCTGAATAGCGAATAGGCTTGACCGGCGTCGGCACATTAGCTGCGGTCGGCTTCGACCAGAATTTTCTCTTTCGGCAGATAGACCAGCAAGAAGGCATCGTTATGGCTGTTACCGACGATAGCGTGAAATTCGATAGCGCGCTTGCCGTCCGAGAATACGTGTTTGCCGGTAAAACCCTCGAAGTGCGAGGGCTTAAGCGACTTGCCCAGACGGTCGGGATTGATGGTATGCGGCGCTGCCCAAATTTTTTCATCATAAGGCCGGTTCGGGCGATAATATTGCCTTTGGTAGTAAGAAGCGAGTGATCTGTTCCGTAACACGGCCCAGTCATGCTGAAATTCCAACAGCTTTTGTTGAAGCGCCCCCTATCGGAGCAGTTGCCGACGACGGCAAGGATGCAGGAGCTATTGCCGAGGCGGCGCAGCCGATATGTCCCCCCTCAATCGCACGGCCCATGTGGCGCTACGTGCGCGACTGAAGTAGAATTGCAAGGCTTTACCCCCTTCAATTCCTTTAAGATGCTACCGAGGTCCTTCATGCCGCAATACCGTTCCCGCACTACCACCCACGGCCGCAATATGGCAGGCGCAAGGGCGCTGTGGCGAGCCACAGGGATGAAAGAGGATGATTTCACCAAGCCCATCATCGCCATTGCCAACTCGTTTACCCAGTTCGTACCCGGCCATGTCCACCTCAAGGACATGGGGCAACTGGTGGCCCGCGAAATCGAACAGGCGGGCGGCGTAGCCAAGGAATTCAACACCATCGCCGTGGACGACGGCATCGCCATGGGCCACGACGGGATGTTGTATTCGCTGCCCAGCCGCGACCTGATCGCCGATAGCGTGGAATACATGGTCAATGCCCACTGTGCCGACGCGCTGGTGTGCATCTCCAACTGCGACAAGATCACCCCTGGAATGCTGATGGCCGCACTGCGCCTGAATATTCCGGCTATCTTTGTGTCCGGCGGCCCTATGGAAGCCGGAAAGGTGGTCTGGAACGGCCAAACCCGCGCCCTGGATCTGGTCGACGCAATGGTGGAAGCTGCCGACGACCGGATCAGCGACGAACAGGTCGCCGCCGTGGAACGTTCCGCCTGTCCGACTTGCGGTTCCTGCTCCGGCATGTTCACGGCCAACTCGATGAACTGTCTGACCGAAGCGCTGGGCCTGTCGTTGCCGGGCAACGGCTCCATCGTTGCTACCCATACCGATAGAAAACAACTGTTCCTGCGTGCCGGGCGCACCATCGTCGAGCTGAGCAAACGGTATTACGAACAGGACGACGCCTCGGTGCTGCCGCGTTCCATCGCCACTTTCGACGCATTCCAAAACGCGATGAGCCTGGATGTTGCGATGGGCGGTTCGACCAATACCGTACTGCACCTGTTGGCCGCCGCCCATGAGGCCGGCGTGGATTTCACGATGGCCGACATCGACGCCATTTCGCGCCGCGTGCCTTGCCTGTCCAAAGTGGCTCCGGCCAGCCAGAAATACCACATGGAAGATGTACACCGCGCCGGCGGCGTGATGGGGATTTTGGGAGAACTGGACCGCGCCGGAGTCATCAACCGCGATGTGCCGACTGTGCATGCGCCGAGCATGGCTGCGGCACTGGACCAGTGGGACATCCAACGCAACCGGGACGAAACGGTCAGAGACTTCTTCCGTGCCGCGCCCGGCGGCATCCCAACCACCATTGCCTTCTCGCAATCGGTGCGCTACCAGACCCTGGACGACGACCGCGCCGAGGGCTGCATCCGCGACAAGGCGCATGCCTACTCGCAGGACGGCGGCTTGGCCGTATTGCACGGCAATATTGCGCTGGACGGCTGCATCGTTAAGACCGCAGGCGTGGATGACAACTCTCTCAAATTCACAGGCCGCGCCCGCATTTTTGAAAGCCAGGATGCTTCCGTGGCTGCTATTTTGAATGACGAAATCGTCACCGGCGACGTCGTGGTTATCCGTTACGAAGGCCCCAAGGGCGGGCCGGGCATGCAGGAAATGCTCTATCCGACCAGCTATCTGAAGTCCAAGGGCCTGGGCAAAGCCTGCGCCCTGCTGACCGACGGACGCTTCTCCGGCGGCACCTCGGGGCTTTCTATCGGCCACGCCTCACCTGAAGCGGCCGAAGGCGGCGCGATTGGCTTGGTCGAAGAAGGCGACACCATCGAGATCGATATTCCCAACCGCCGTATCCACTTGGCAGTCACAGTGGAAGAACTGGAACAACGCCGCGCCGCGATGGAAGCTAAAGGCGTACAGGCCTGGAAGCCGGTCGACCGTAAAAGGACAGTGTCCGCCGCGCTCAGGGCTTATGCCGCCATGACCACGTCGGCTGCTAAAGGGGCGATTAGGGATGTTTCACAAGTCGAGCGAAAATAAAATTGATTTAAACGAGTAGGAGAGTAGGCCGGAATAAGGCCATCCAAGGCTCTCCTGAGCAAAGCCGAAGGGCGCGTAGCGCGAGGTGGCGTTTCCGGCGAGTTTAGGTGGTGTTTGCCGGAAACGCCGGTTTTCGCTACCGCTCTAACCGGCTTATTCCGGCCTACTGGGCTGAAATCACGGTGATGAAGCGGTCGTTCGGATGCGAATGCGGCTTGCTGTTGTGATGCGCTTTCCATTTGTTCAGCACCACATAAAGCCCCGGTTTGGACGGGTCGCCGACCAATACCGCGGATTCCGAACCGCTCGGGTTTGCAACCCATTTGATGTCATCCGGCAGCTTGATCGAAATCGCCTTGGGATCGAGATCGGCCACCCAAGCGGGACGGGGGTTACAACCCTGTCCCTAACGTTTCAGGGTATTAGCCAAGTAGGGTACGCTATGCGTACCTTTTCAATCGCCAAGAAATTCAATTCAAAATTAGAGGTACGCGCAGCGTACCCTACCTGGCTGGCTGCCCGCCGGAACCGGTTTCAAATTATCCGGGTTGTAATCGCCGCCGGTGCCGACCCACCAAGTACCGGAAATCACGGTGATGAAGCGGTCGTTCGGATGCGAATGCGGCTTGCTGTTGTGATGCGCTTTCCATTTGTTCAGCACCACATAAAGCCCCGGTTTGGACGGGTCGCCGACCAATACCGCTGATTCCGAGCCGCTGGGATTGGCGACCCATTTGATGTCATCGGGCAGCTTGATCGAAATCGCATTGGGATCGAGATCGGCCACCCAAGCGGGACGGGGGTTACAACCCTGTCCCTAACGTTTCAGGGTATTAGTCTAAGTGGCTATATTAACAGTCGCAAAACGTTTCGAAGACTCGGTAATAATCTGAGCAGAACCATAGCGCTCACTGAGAAAAATGAAACGGTTAACGGCGCCGGGGACAAGCCCAACCAGCACGACATTGTTACCGGCTCTCAACCCGACGGCACCGCTTTTACCGATGCAGCCGACCATACCTGTAAAAATTACACCCGCAGCGCTGAAGACGATTCGGCTCAAGTGGGTCATTTCGATCGTACCGGCGGGGGCAATACATCCTGGAATTCAGCGCATGCCAGCAAAGGCTGCGGCCAGGAAAACCTGGTTAAAACCGGCGGAGCGGGTCTGTTCTATTGCTTTGCGATCAATTAATGTTCATCATTTGCCGACCGGCCCGGAATTAACCGATGCGCCGGCAACAACTGACGTTTTTATCAATAACCCAAGATTCAGATGCCCTTAACATTAAAGTTCGCCCTCATCGTAATAGCACTATCGGTATTTTCAGCGTGTTCGCAGAAATCGGTCATCCGCGACCAGAAGGAAAGTCTTGAATCGTTAGCCACGATTCAAGAACTGATGCTGTCGTTGATTGCTCCCGCCTCTGACGGGGTTTGGAACTCAGGCGGCAAGTCCGGCATAGGAGAAAAACAGCCGCATACGGACCCAGAATGGGCCGCGGCCAGGCAATACGCCGCCACGCTGCTTGACGCGGCCGTACGGTTGAGCGAAGGCGGCCGTCTCGTCGCGATAAAAGACTCTAAATTCGAAATCCCCGGCGTCAAAAAAAGTCCTGAAGAAATTCAGCAATTAATTGATGCGAAGCCGGAGATTTTTTTCAGGTATGCGCAGCAACTTCAGGCGACAGCCGAAGAAACGCTGGCAGCGATAGAGGCAAAGAATCCGGCGGCTTTGCGTGAAGTCGGAGGCCGCGTCGATGAAATCTGCGAACAGTGTCATAAAGCTTTTTGGTATCCCAATCAGTTTGAATCCAAGCAATGAGGATGAAATTGAATGGTGCATTTAATGTGCGAGGAGCCATAAGAACCAGGAAACATACGTTTTGCCGCATCAAATTTAATCCGCTATTAGTCACTAACCAATAACAAGGAATTACTATGGAACGTCGCGATTTTATTCGCTTAAGTGTAGCAAGCGCAGGCGCGAGCCTGATCACGCCCGCCCTGGCACTGGCTGCCGCTGATGAACAGGCAACGGCATCAAGGGATATTTATTATACAAAAGAAGCGCCGGGCCGCTGGGCGGGAAAAGTGGCCACCCATTTACCCACGATTGAAATCACCAAAGCCGAAGACATTACCACGGTAAAAATTGTCACTCCCCACGAAATAAAAGGCTACGAACATTACATTGTTAAGCATGTCCTGTTAGATAAGAACTATAAATTTATCGATGAACATTTGTTCGACCCAACCAAGGACAGTGCGGCTGTTTCAACATTTACGCTTAAAAACTACAGCGGCGCGGTGTACGCGCTAAGTCTATGCAATAAGCACGATCTTTGGCTAAATAGCGCGGATGCTTAACGGCTGATCACCTATGTTAAACGGGCATGCCTGGGGATTTAGAAAAAGGGATGACCTGACTTTGAGGCGATTTCTTAGGCGGCATGTGTGGGAGCGGCTTTAGCCGCGACAATCGCGGCTAAAGCCGCTCCCACACATGCCACTCATGTTAAGAAACTTATAAACACCTACGTATGTTTTTCTTCGCGCTCTTCGTGTCTTCGTGGAGAGAAAATAATGCGTAATTCGTGTATGTTCTTTCATGGCGGCGGCCTTATTTGCACGGGTGGGCAAAATCCGGCCCACCCGGCATCCCGATTGCCATGATAACGACGCTGATAGTTTGGTGTTGCGAAGGTGCGTAAGAAAACACAATTGCACCGGACTGATACAATCCGGCGGCTAACCCACAAAGCTTTTTGCAACGCCATTTGCAATCCCCTTTTTTCTTCACCGACCTGAACCCTTTGGCAATCATGGCTCGCAGGGTACATTAACTGCGCCTTGCCGCCTTCCCCGGCTAAAAATCAGTTTGTGGCGTAGATTTTGCTGGTATCTAATCAAAGCGTTTTCTTAAGTATAGGGGCAAGGCGCATCGGCATTATCACCCCAGCCTTTTCATCAAATTGTCACCGCTTTTACTTAAGATCTCGCTGCACCAAGTTCACGTAACTTTGTATCGAGGTAAAGACAATGTCTAACGAAATTACGTCACTCATCACCTTTGTTGAATCCTATTTAACCTGGCTCTCAAGCATGTCGGGAGAACTGGCGACATTTGCCCTGCTTATTGCATTTGTCGTACTTTCGGCTCTTGAGCTTAACTATCCCACGCGCAAATTATCGCTTAACCAGGCGCGGCGGTCTTACCAAACCAATGCCGGCCTGTTTATTTTTAACAGTCTCGTTATCTCGTTGCTGTCGACCACGCCCTTATTGATGGCGGCCGAGCGTTATTCGGATCGGGGCTTGCTGAGTTATATCGCCAATCCGGCATGGCAAGCCCTGCTGTCGTTTGTATTGCTCGATTTGATGCTCTATTGCTGGCACCGAATCAGTCACCGCTTTGACTGTCTGTGGATGTTTCACAAAGTGCATCACAACGACCCGTATTTAAATGTTTCAACCGCATTTCGGATACACATTGTCGAGCTGCTAATCATCACCGTGCTGAAATCGGCTTACGTTATCATCCTGGGCGTCAAGCCAACGATGGCGCTGACTAATGAAGCTATCTTGACCTTGTTCATCATGTTTCATCACGCCAATATTTCATTTTGCAAAGAGAAGCAGTTGGCGCGAATCATCATCGCACCCTATTTGCATCGCGCCCACCATTCAACGGAACGTAACGAGCACGACAGCAACTACGGCGCGGTTTTTTCGATCTGGGACCGTCTTTTCGGCACCTTGTCGGAACGGGAACCCAAGGAAATCGGCATTAAAAATAGCTCGCCGCAAAGCGTTTTAGGCCTTGTTAAGTTCGGATTTACCCCGGATATCCCCGTTCCCGTCTACGAGCTGGACTTGAACCTTAAATCGATGATCGCCGAAGCGGCCTATTACAAAGCGGAAAAACGCGCTTTTAAACCCGGCAATGAGCTACGCGACTGGCTGGAAGCCAAGAGGGACATTATCAGGATGGTTTACGGCGACAAGCACGGCAGACAGCAATCGAACGATTCCGACTGCCTCTCAATGCAGCAGCCTTTTACGCTGTGTTGATCATAAGTAATCGAGTTAAAGTTTTCGGGTATTTTGGAGTGCAAGCTCTGCTTGCAAAGCAAGCAAAGCCTGCACTCCGGCTTTAAACAAGCGCTGGAAACTTATATTCAGGTACTTAACTGATGTTACGCATTGTCCACGAAAAGCACGAAAGGCACGAAAAAAACATCCGCTGTAGGTTTCTCGCTGACGGCGTCATACCCGGCATTCATTCACAGACTCCCAAGACAAGCTCCTTACGTCATGCACCCAGGTCTGTGGGATGCTGTCGTTCTGGCAGGGACAGATATTTGCTCCTGCAATATCTGCATTCCCCACATCCCTGTGGGTTATGCCGGAACCCAGGCGCAGGGAGGTGAAACTTCGTGCTACATAAGTATCTACGGGATGTGTCGTCATTCCGATAGTCCCTGGCCTGGCGTTGGGCAAGAAGCAGGCCGATAGGCAGACCTTCCAGGTTTTTTAAAACCTGGAAGGTCTATCTGGCAACGTTCTGATATGTTTTAACTATTTTCGTGTTTTTAGTGGACTACGCTTTTTATTATGAGCATGCGTAACATCAGTACTTAACTGCACGAACGCGGGCGATCCATTTCATATTTATCCGCTTAGATTTTCGATTGCGTATCCAACGCGGCTTTAATGGCTTTGACCAGATCGCTTACGGCACCTGCGCCCCAGTAGTGCAGGAAAACAATTCTCGGTGACTCGCCTACCATGTGGTTATGAATCGAAGTAATGGCGATACCCGCTCCGCGTAAGGCTTTCAACACGCCCTGCAATTCGGATTCCAGCATCGCAAAGTCGCCTTCGACAATCGCCTTGTCATTGCTGCCTGCAAATACCGCCCAGGTATTCACGCCCATGGTCTTGCCCACTTGATGGCCGTCCATCTGTGTGGTCCGGCCGAGGGTCACCTTATAGACTTCGCCGGTTTTTTCTGCGGACGCGCCGATGATAGCTTCGATCGGCTTGGGATCAAGCGAGGTTTTACCGGCATCGAACGTCGTGCGTTTTTGGGCCTTGCCGCCGCTGGTTTCCTTGATTTTGGCAAAGACTTTGCCGATGCCCGTTGCCAGGCTTTCCGCATCGCCCAAGCCGCCGATGTGCATAAACATGACTTTCGGGGTATCCCACAGGAAATGGTTGTGCAGCGCGGTGACCTCGATGCCGTTTTCCAGTGCCGTACTCATCACCGGATTGATCTGGTCTTCCTGTAAGACCATGTCGCCCATGACCATGGTCTTATCGCCGACCGGGGTAAATGCCGACCAGGATGTGAATCCTGTGGCCGGGGTCATTTTGACCCCGGCCACAGTGACACTAAGATCGCCGCGCGGCAAGGCGACTTTGAAAACATGCTCGGCGCTATCGAGCTTGCCTTTGGCGCCGGTTAGCTGCTCTATCCTGGCCGTATCCAGAGCTGCCGTATGTTCACCTTCTTCGTGAGCGACGGCCACACCACCCAGCAGGGAGGCCAGCAACAGCGCTAAAACCTGAAATCGACTCATTGTGTTCATGCAATAATCCCCTGCTGGGCTAGCCAGACTTTGACGAAAGTGAATAAAAGCCCGGCTACGCCGCAAGCAGCGATGACCGGAATAACCCCAACCTTGTAACGGAACAGCGACAGCAAAGCCCCCGCCCCGATCAGTGCGGCGATGCCGTCGAACCGGCCTTCGAAGCCTTGCGGCCAGAACACATGCCAGGCAAAAAATACCGCAAGGTTTAAAATCACGCCCACCACGGCGGCGGTAATCGCCGACAGCGGCGCGGTAAATTTTAAATTGCCGTGCGTCGATTCCACCAACGGGCCGCCCGCCAGAATAAACAGGAAGCTAGGCAAAAAAGTAAAATAAGTCACTACCGCCGCCGCAACCACGCCAGACATCAATAACGCATCCGGGCCGAACGGCAATTGGCTCCAGCCGCCCAGAAAGCCGACGAAGGTGACGATCATAATCAGCGGACCGGGCGTGGTTTCGCCCAGCGCCAAGCCGTCGATCATTTGCGCGGCGCTCAGCCAATGGTAATGCTCCACCGCGCCCTGATACACATAAGGCAATACCGCATAAGCGCCGCCGAAAGTCAGCAACGCGGCCTTGGTAAAGAACCAGCCCATTTGCGTCAACGCGCCGTTCCAACCGTATTGCCCGCACAACAAGCCGATCACGCCGCCCCACAAAAGCAATCCGGCCACTGCGATTTTAAATAAGTGCATCCAACGGAACCGGGCATGCTCGGGCGTCGGCGTATCGTCATCGATCAACGCCGGGCCGTAGCTTTGTTTAACCCCACCATGCCCGCCGCCCACGGCAAATTTATCAGGCGCGATGCGTCCGCCAATGGTTCCGAGGCAAGCCGCGATCAATACGATCAACGGAAACGGCGCATGCAATGCGAAGATCGCGACAAAGGCCAGCGCCGCCAACGTCCACAGCAGGCTGTTTTTTAACGCTCTTGAGCCGATGCGATAGGCCGCGAACAGCACGATGGCGGTGACGGCGGGCTTGATGCCGTAAAGCACGCCGGCAATGGCAGGCACATGACCGTAGGCCAGATAGATCCAGCTTAGCAGCATCAACAGGAACAGCGACGGCAGGATAAACAACAGCCCCGCGACCACGCCGCCCCCGGTGCGGTGCATCAGCCAGCCCAGATAAACCGCAAGCTGCTGCGCTTCAGGCCCCGGCAATAACATGCAGTAGTTCAGCGCATGCAGAAAACGCCTTTCCGAAATCCAGCGCCGCCGCTCGACCAATTCCTGATGCATGATCGCGATTTGCCCGGCTGGGCCGCCGAAGCTGATGAAGCCGAGTTTGAGCCAGAAACGGAAGGCCTGCCGGAAACTCACCGGATCCGGTCGGGTTAAGGTGTTATCGGTTGAAGTTTTTTCAAGTCGAGCCATTAAAAGTTACTCCTTTCTCAAAAGTCGCCAACAAACTGTCAAAAACAGCACTGGCGGAAGCTAACAGTTGATCATCATTGCTGACAGTGTCTCGCAACCCTGCCAATACCGTTTCAACACCAATCGCTTCGAGGGGTTGAATGCCGCCGACATCGAGATAATGCACCAACAACCCCAATCGCTTTAAGCCGGGATGATTCAGCGCAAAACTCGCCAGCAGCACCTCGAACGTTACGCGAGAGCCGACGTGACTAAAGGTGGCATCATCAAAATCAAAACCCAGCGCATCAGCCGGACAATCGGCGCTTGACTCCAACCAGACAAAGCGGGCTTGCGGATCGATAAAGCGGCGGATTAGCCAGGCGGAAGCCAAACGATCCACCCAGGGACGCTGACGGGTTGCCCAAAGCCGCGCTTGATAATCGCTAACGGATAAATCGGGCATGACCGCATCGATTGCGTGAGGTTCATCCGGCGCCAATATTCGGTTAGCCTTCAGCTCCAGTTCCAGCAAGGCGGTATCGGCTTGCTTTTGAGCTTCGTCTGGAAAAAAATCGGTTTCAACAAGTCCGGCGAACGTCTTGCGCAGCTTTCGCAGCTGTTTGACAACCGGTGTGGCTGTACAGTAAAGGACGCAGTTGTTCCGGCATGGTTCATGCGCAGTGTTTACCGCCAGGACGGCAAACGGAAGGGATGGACTCCGACGCAGGACGCTTTATATTTTGCCGGTTAGTTGATGATATTCACAACCGTATCAAAAGAGGTTCTGGAGGCTTCGACCGTCATCAGAGTATATCGAACCCGTTGGCAAGTCGAGCTGGCTTTCAAGCGATTGAAAAGCCTTTTGGATCTAAACTTGCTGCACTGCCAAAAATTTTGTTTGGTTGATCATGGCTTTTTAAACCTTACGACCTTGTTTAAAGGACTTAGATTGATTTCATCGATCACTATCTGCGCCCGTGAATTCAGCACGTAGGACACCGCCTCGGCAACATCTTCCGGCTCGATGAAATTGTTGGGCTCATCGCCCGGCTCGAAAGACAGTTGCTCAAAAAACGCGGTTTTGACCATGCCGGGATTGATCAGGCAGACCCGCACGCTGCTTTTGCCGCACTCTTCGCGTAAGGCTTGGGTAAAGCCGCGCAGCGCAAACTTGGCGGCGCAATACATCGCGCCTTTGCGGCTGCCTTTCAGAGCCGCTTCCGAACCGATAAAAATCAAATCGCCGTGAGCTTTACGTTTTAAGGCAGGCAGCAACGCCTTAACCATAAAGGCTTGGCTGGTAAAGTTCAGACTCATCAGGTCTTCGATTTGCGCATAGGAAAACTCTTCGACCGAGCCGAACTGCCCCCGCCCGGCACAAAAAACCACGGCATCGATTTCGGGGAAGGCTTGCTCCAGTTCGCGAACTTTTTGCGGGATGTCGTTTAACCGGTTTAAATCCAGCTGCACGGGACTGAAGTTATCCAGTTGCCTGATAAACTTGCCGCTATCACGGGACACGCCGATCACATGATGGCCCTGTTGCAATAAATTCCTGGCGATGGCGCGGCCGATGCCGGAGCTGGCTCCTGTCACCAGAACGGTGCGTTTTATAGTGCGCATGGAAAAAATTTGGCGGCTGGAATGTAATTTAAGAGTTGCCCTGTGCAGTAGTGCATCATCTCCTGCTCCAGTTCCTGCTTGTAGGAAACCATGCCTTGCTGACTAACCAATGGCCCGGCAAAGAGTTTTTCCTCAGGATACAGTTTATGCACTTTTTTGAAAAAATTTTCCGGCAACCTGAACACGCCGAGACTGACCGAATGCAGCCGGTTTAAATCGATACGGGAAAAAACCTGCTCGAACAACTGCCGATACTGCTCCCGGTAGCCGGATTGATAAATCAGCGGATCGAAGCGCAACCCGATTTGCCAGCCTTGTTCCTGCAATTTGACCAAGGCATCCATACGACGCTCAAGCGACGGCGCTTTATCCTCGACTTTTGCGGCGATTTGATCCGGCGACAGGCTGAATGCCACGATACAACGTGGTAGCGGCTCGCGGTTTAGCAGGCTTCTGACCTGGGTGCTTTTGGTTCTTAATTCCAGCCAAGCGTTGGGCAGCGTTGCAAAAAACGGCAAAAACTGTTCGGCAAAGCCGGTGACCGGCTCCAAGGCCAGGCTGTCGCAATCGTAGCCGGAAAAAAAATGCAGGTCTTCATCAGGCGAATCAAAGCACAGCTGGCGAATGTCCTGCTGGAAATCCTCGTAATTGACAAACAGCACGTAGTTGGCCGACTGGTACATGCCTTGCAAAAAGCAGTAACGGCAATCGTACAGGCAGTTAAGCATGTGCGAAAAATAGTAATTCCTTGCCGCCCCAATGCCGTAGCCCAAAGGCGCAGGCAACGCAAAGTTCTTGTATTTTTCCGCCAGAATCAAGGCGGGCTGTTGCTTTTGCAGGCGAAAGTTTTGCGCTTTGGGGTTAAACACTTCGCCGTATCGGCCGCAGGTTATTTTCCTGGCTTGCGGGAATCTGGCAAGAATATCCAAAACACGCGGGTGTTGCAGGATGGCTTCTTCGATGTAAATGGTTTCAATCATAAGCTCAGTTTAAAAAATCATTTCGTCCACGAAAAACACGAAAAGCACGAAAATTTTCAAAGAAATGCCAAACTGTAGCCCGTTACCCAAAGGGTGAATGGCTAAATCAACTAAACGTACTGACTTGTTCGTGTCGCCTAGAGGCGCCTACTTTTGGCTTTCGTGCTTTTCGTGGACTGCGGTTTTTAGCTTTATCGTTTGAAGCGTCTAATGTAGCACAGCTTGCCAACTCAAAAGGCTTGTGATTTATCATGCCGACCCTATATAGGGTAAAATACTTCCAACTCAACAAACACACTAACAATCATGAAAACAAACAAAATAGGTTTTATCGGCGGCGGCAATATGGCATCCAGCCTGATCAGCGGATTGATTGCCAGCGGCCATGCCCCGGAACAGATTTGGGTGTCGGACATTAACCCGGACACGCTGACCGCGCTGAAACAGGATCTAAACGTCAATACTTCGGCAAACAATGACGACGTCATTGATGCGGTCGATGTCGTGGTGCTGGCGGTCAAGCCGCAAACGTTAAGCGCGGTGGCGCAAAGCATCGCCGCGCTGGTTCAGCAAAAACAATCGCTGGTGGTATCGATCGCCGCCGGTATCAACCAAAACAGCTTGAGCCGCTGGCTGGGCAATGACACCGCCATCGTGCGCTGCATGCCCAACACTCCGGCGTTGGTGTTGACCGGCGCTACGGCGTTGCATGCCAACGACAAGGTGACAGGCGAACAGCGCGACCTCGCGGAAAACATTTTACGTGCGGTCGGCATTGCGCTGTGGGTTGAGGATGAAGCCGAGCTGGATGCGGTAACCGCCGTTTCCGGTAGCGGCCCCGCCTATTATTTCCTGCTGATGGAAGCGATGGAAAAAGCCGCGCTGGAACTGGGATTGAATCAAGAAACCGCGCGTTTACTGGTGCAGCAAACCGCATTGGGCGCCGCCAAAATCGCGCTGGAGTCGGCCGAATCGCCGGAACAATTGCGCAGGCGCGTCACCTCGCCCGGCGGCACTACGCAACAAGCTATAGAAACTTTTGAGCAAGGCGGCTTTACCGAGCTGGTTTCAAAAGCGTTACACGCGGCACGAGACCGCTCAATTGAAATGTCTAAACAAATGGAGAATTCATAATGGATTCCAGCTACATGACCGACCCGGCGATTTTTATCATCGACTCGCTGTTTTCACTGTACATCCTGGCAGTGCTGCTGCGCTTTTTATTGCAATGGTGCGGCGCCGATTTTTACAACCCTATCTCCCAGTTCCTGGTCAAGGCCACGCACCCGCCGTTAAAGCTGCTGCGCCGCTTTGTACCGTCCATCGGCAAGATTGATACTTCCTCGCTGGTGCTGGTGCTCGCCCTGCAAATGCTGGCCGATTTCTCTATACTGCTGCTGAAAGGCGTTGCGATCAGTGTCGGCGCATTGACCATTTTATCGCTGACCCAACTGGTTTCATTGCTGATCAACATCTTCATCTATGCGATATTCGCCCGAGCCATCCTCAGCTGGATGAATCCCGGCTCGTTTAACGCCGCATCGTCTATCTTGTACAGCCTGACCGAGCCTGTGCTGGGTCTCTGCCGCCGCTTCATTCCAGACCTGGGCGGCATAGACTTGTCGCCGTTGGCCGCGTTAATGCTGTTGCAGTTGGCAAAAATGGTCATACTGCCGCCGCTGCATCAACTCGCCGGCTTGATCGGTTGAACTGGTACCATTGGGAACATGGCGTTTTGACGCTGAATCTCCATGTTCAACCCAAGGCCAGCAAGGATGAATGGGCGGGACTGCACGGCGATCGGCTGAAGCTGAGGATCAAGGCCGCGCCGATCGACGGCAACGCCAACCGGCACCTGATTGCCTTCATAGCCGATGAATTTGGAGTCAGCAAATCGGCCTGCAAGCTCATAACGGGCGAATCCGGCCGGGAAAAACGTATCGCCGTCAGTTCGCCGAAAAAACTCCCTTCCCTGCCCGACTCCCTGCACTTCGATATTTCTTTGTAACGGTTGCGTTTTGCATGAATACGAGAAGGTTCAAGACTAAAGAACAGCTTGTTTTTTCGCCTTGCGCCTTTTGCTCTTCGCCTACTCTTCAGTATCTGCTATCTTTATAATCTATTTTTCTTAAAAGAATCACACCTCAGCCATGCAAGCACGCACTTTTTCAGTCAGTTTTTTTCTCGTTTGTTTCCTTTGCCTGAGCAGCCAATCGGCGCTTGCTAAAAAGATGTACCGCTGGGTCAATGAGAACGGCGAAACCATTTTCTCCGACCAGGTGCCGCCGGAACAATCTCAATTGCGCCGGGAATCGCTAAACGAAAAAGGCCGGGTTGTCGAAGTCACCGAAAAAGAAAAAACCAAAGAACAGCAAGCTATCGATAACCGGCTGAACGCCCTGAAAAAAGCCCAGGAAAAAATCATCGCCCAGCAAGCGGCCAACGACAAAGTACTGCTCAGCACCTTCCGTAATGTGACGGACATGGAAGCGAGCCTTTACGCAACCTTGCAGTCTCTGGATGCCCAGCGGAATGTGGCTCAAGGCAATTTAAAACGCGTGGAAGATCAACTGGCCTCCCAACAAAAGAAAGCCGCAGAACTCGAACGAAACGGCAAAAAAGTGCCAAAAAACTTGTTGGACGAAATCAAGCAAACAGAAGAACAGATACAAGTCGCTTATGCCGAAATAAACAAGCAAATCGAAAAAAAGAATCGGAATAAAGCCGAGTTTGAAGCCAACATTGAACGCTTTAAATTCTTAACGCAGGACAACGCAGATCCATCGAAAGCGGCCGATAAGGCGGCACAAACGAATATCGCCGACGAGATCGGCCTGTATGCCTGCGAAACCGATGCGCTATGCGCCAAGGCTTGGGCAAGCGCGCACGACTTTATCAAAGCCAATGCCACGACACCGATTGACACCGATACCGACAAATTGATTATGGGCCGCGCGCCCGCAAACGACAGCGACCTGAGCTTGTCGGTTTCAAAAATAGAAGACGAAAACAAAAAGCAGCAGCTTTTTCTCGATATTCACTGCCGGGAATCATCGCTGGGTATAGAGCTTTGCGCCAGCCAGAAGGTGCGTGATATTAGGTCGGCGTTCAGGCCGTTTATTGAGGGGGCGGCGGGTAAATAACGGTGTTACGCTCGGTAGTTATAAGCTCACCACGAAGACACGAAGGGCACGAAGATTTTGTGTTATGCAGGGAATACATTTAGCTTACCATTTTCCAGACATCCCCCAAGATCAATAAAGGTACGCGACGCATATCTTTATTAATTACTGATGTTACGCATTGCCCACGAAAAACACGAAAAAAACATCCGTTGTAGGTTTCTCGCTGACGGCGTCATCCCCGGCATTCATTCACAGACTCCCAAGACAAGCTCCTTGCGTCATACACCCAGGTCTGTGGGATGCCGTCGTTCTTCTGGCAGGGACAGATATTTGCTCCTGCAATATCTGCATTCCCCACATCCCTGTGGGTTATGCCGGAACCCAGGCACAGGGAGGTGAAACTTCGTGTTACACAAGTATTTACGGGATGTGTCCTCATTCCGATAGTCCCTGGCCTGGCGTTGGGCAAGAAGCAGGCCTGCTTGGCAACGTTCTGATGTGTTTTAACTATTTTCGTGTTTTTCGTGGACTACGCTTTTTATTATGAGCATGCGTAACATCAGTTAATTATTTTAGGAAACTAATTATGCCCGGCCATCCAGTAATTCTCCCCAACAAAAATTTTAAGACGAAGAACGAGGCAAAGAACTTCTTTAAGGAAATGCTTAATCGCTATCAAGATACTCACCACCTATCAGTTTACTTGTGCGCTACCTAAGAATTTAATATGAATATTATTACCATATTAAAATCAATGTGTTAAATTTAAGCCTTGGTTTTTGGCTAGTTTATAGTTGATGAGGTATTGGT
>Ga0208513_100106_pt1 | contig 38669 bp, 59 predicted proteins | sample LakWasMet45_HOW7_2_FD_183883 | JGI IMG/M metagenome (GOLD analysis project Ga0208513, IMG submission 183883) | Freshwater sediment methanotrophic microbial communities from Lake Washington under simulated oxygen tension - Sediment Metagenome... | ecosystem: Environmental > Aquatic > Freshwater >...
CATCCAGCTGATGCCCAGCATGGAGCGGAACACCACGATGTTGCCGTACGCGAGCCGCAGGTTGTGCCAGGTCTCCGTTACCGCGTTCCAGTTGATCCTCAGGTGTATCGGGCCGCAATCGTGGAGCAAGCGGGCCACGATCTTGGAGTAGGGAAAAGCTGTGGCTGGCGGGGCAGTTGTCCACAAATTACCCCCTCCTGGGTATCCGGCTCCCGGCGGGGCTTAAAACGCCCATTAAACCCGATGTTTTGCGCGCTCTTCGGCGGTCAGGGCGTCCAGGCTGCTTAGGGCCTCGATCAGCCGCCCGGTCGTGGCAGTCAGGTCGCCGAGGTAGCCCCAGTTCTTTGGCTTTGCAGCCGCTGCATCTGCGTGGGTGGCAAGGGCGGTTTCCAAGCGCTTCAGGAGCTGCAGGTTGAGCGCCTGTTGCGCGGCATAGGCGGCGGCCAGCGTCTTCATGCTTGGCCTGCCTTGGCGGCTTCCGCGCCGGCCTGATAAGCGGCCTGCAGCGCCCGCTCGATGGACGACACGCCGATGTCGTAGAAGTCGAGGCGGTCCCGGTTGCGGACCACCAGGGTATCCACAAAAAGGTGCCGCTTTGCGATGGCTTCCAGGACCGCTGCCGGCGCTGGTGATGGGAGGGTTTTGGCTGGTTTGTTCATGGACCCAGTAACGCTCTCTTCGGGCCGGCCAGCAAGCGGTTCTGCCGGCAGTTCGGCACTAGTGCGCACCTTGCTTGAAATTGCTGATGATCAGCTCGCCTTTGGGCTCCCGGCCGCGCCCCGAAGCGCCGACCGAGTAGCTGATGCTGACCCGCTTCATGCTGTGCCCCTTGAACGCCTTGCGCATCTCGGGGATGTCGTTCACGCTGACCACCGCCTTGCCCTTCATGGAGCCCATCAACTCAGCCATCAGGTCGTACTGTTCAAGCCCAAACGCCACGCCGTAGCCCTCGGTGCCCCAGTAGGGCGGGTCTAGGTAAAAAAGGCTGTGTGGGCGATCGTAGCGGGCTACGCAAGCCGACCACTCCAGCCGCTCGATAAACACCTGGTGCAGCCGGAGGTGGACGGCGCTGAGCTGCTCTTCCAGCCGCAGCAGGTTCAGCCGGCCGGGGCTGGTGGTCGCGGTGCCGAAAGTCTGACCCTGCACCTTGCCGCCGAAGCCATTCTTCTGCAGGTAAAAGAACCGCGCCGCGCGCTGGATGTCGGTCAGCGTCTCGACCGGCGTGATCTGGAGCCACTTGTAAATCTCTCGGCTGGTCAAGGCCCATTTAAAGTGTCTTACAAACTCCTCCAGGTGATGCTGGACCACCCGGTAAAGAGTGACCAGATCACCGTTGATGTCGTTGAGCACCTCCACCTTGACCGGCGTCTTCAAAAAGAAGAGCGCGGCGGCTCCGCAGAAGGGCTCAACGTAGCAGGAATGATCCGGAAACACCGGGAGGATGTGTGGGGCCAGGCGGCGCTTGCCGCCCACCCACTGCACCATCGGTGCCGCCTGGACCATGTCCTGCTCGCCTGAATTGTTAAAGAGCTTTGGCCGCTCCCGTTTTGTCGTCATCTTTGGTTCCGTCTTCAGATGACGCTCGGCGGCGTGCTGGTGTGGTGCTCGGGCTGCTGTGATCAGCTGCGCTGGCACTCAAGTCATTCAGCGTTTTGCAACGCTGGCATTTAATTCTCAGCCTGGTGAACACGCCTTCGCCGAGCTTTCGCTCGCATTGGCCGCACCTGATGTCTTTCAGTTCTTGTCGCATGGCATCGCCGTTATGATGGCCCGGCCTGTACAGGTGGCAGGGTCTTCGGTCAATACCGTGCTTGCTCACGGTGGAGGCGGGGGCTGGCGGTGTTGACGCACCGTCGGCCTTCGCCCTGTCTTTTTTTAGGCGGGGGCCAGCACCTCCTGGTGCGCGTATGTCAACGCGGCATGGAAGGAATTGGGTCCGAAACGCCAGGGCTCGGGCAGGCCCAGCGCGGCGCCCACGGACTCATTGCAAAACCAGTGATCTGGCCGCTCGGCCCACGGTCCCCAAACAAAGCCTACCAAGCCGGCCACGTCATATTTCTCGCCAAGGTGTTCAACGAACCAACGCTTGGCTGCGCAGGCCTGCTGCAACGCGACCTCGATGGTGACCAGATCCCAATGGGCTGGGTCCAGCACGATCAATTTGCAGCGCACGCCGCCATCGATGAACGATGACGAATAGCAGATCGCCTTGTCGCCCTCGTAGCCCGTGATCAGCTCACAGTGCGAATACGGGCCGCGCTCCCACCAGGACACTGCGCGGTTGAATAGCCGACCGGTGCCTTTGTAAAACGCGATTTGGATCTGCATGGAGGCTTACCAGGCGATTGCTGCGACCTGTTCGGCTGTGGTTGCCGCTGCGAGGGTAGCTTTCAGCGTCTGCGAATGCGCAAAGTTGGCGGCCCCGGTCGCACACATTGCCAGGTAAAACGCTTCCCACTGCTCGCGCGTTGTGATCTGAATATAGGTGTTGTCCATAGCCTTCCAACCGCCGGGCCAATTGGGCGGGAACGCACCAGTCAGCGTCATCGTTCCATTGGTGCCGTCGATATCGCTGCGGCTCAAGGCGTCGCAGCTGAAGACCTTGCCGGCATGGGGGAACGTGGTGAAGTTCGCCGCGAGCCTGGCAGCGTTGATCACGTTGTTCTTTGCGGCCTTGAGGGTCTCAAGCGTTGGCGCAGCGGGCGCGACCAGCACCGGTGCGCCATCCCCGCCAACGGTAATGGTCATGCCGGCGCTCTGCCCGATCAGCAAGTCGCGATGCTGTTGATCAGTGATCCCGACTACGTCGCTGGGCATGTTTGCGCCGTGAATCGTGCTGCTATAAAAGCCGCCTGTAGATGGTGAATAGAACATGAAGGCTCCTAGTTGCCAAAAACGACGTATTGAAAGCTGATGTCACCACCGACGCCACCGGCAGCTGCGCGAATGTGCACGGACGCGCCGGTCAGAGTGACGCTAGAGGCCGTCACGATATCGGCGTTTGGGCCGCCCCCCAGCATTCCGCTCATGCCGAAATAGTTGTTGGGGAAAGCGATGGGCCAAACGATGGTGGCGGCACCCGCAAGGAAACTAAAGCCGCCCCATTGGATGATGAAACCACCCAGCCAGCTCGGGAACACGAGGTATCCGGCAGGCGAGAACGCAAAACCGAAGCGCAACGTCTTGGGCGTCACCATTTTGGCGTCGTCAGTGCCGGCGTTGACCTCTGCCTGCGTTGCGGCCGATGCGGATAGGGATGGCCAGCCGGTAGCGCCGTCTGCCCGGACACGGCGGACCGCCTTGGGCGGGAGAACGATCGATGTGTCAGCCTCATCGATCACATCAGCACCGGCTCGGTTGATCGTCACAGTGTTGACCGTTGAATCCGTGCGCCTGAATTCGTACTGAAGGCCTGCCAGCAAATTGGCAGCCGGGAGATTTAGCGCCACATTGCCTGCCGTGGCATCGATCAAGACCACGCCAGCGTGATCGCAAGCCAAGGCAAAAGGGCTTGCCGCAGCGTTAACGGTCGTGACGTTGCCACCGAAGAGACGGCGCAGCGCCTGACGCAGCTGCGTTAAGACGCCGGCAGCCGGCACAACACCAGCCCCCTCAATGACGGACATTTTCTCTTCCTGCTGAGCGTTGCACCATTCGGCATCGAAGTCGGTGGGTGTGACGCCGAGTGCCAGGTTACCGTCTTTGAAGCCGTGTTTGCCAGCCCCGAAAAGATCTACCGCCTTGGTGTCTGTGTCAATGCGATCCATTGCTTTCTTCCTTTGTTATGCCTGATAGGCAAAAATGACATCCGACTCTGCTGGCTTGCGTTCGTTGATGGCGCACTCGATTACGGACGGCGTGTATTCCTGCAGTGCCGAATTGCAGTGGCTGTTGCAATTGGCGCGGCGAACATTGAGCGCAGGGCGCGGTATGTTCACGCGCCAAGTGAACTTGTCGGCAAGGCTATACAGCGCGTCGTTGCAGTGGCTGTTGCAATTCATGCGCTTGAAACGCGTGATCGTCACGTCAGCCTCGCCCAGCTTTTCCGCCAGGCCGATGAAGTAAGGCGCTGACTGGCCGCCTTCTTCGGTCAGGCGCTGGTACGCTGCGCGCTGCCGGTCCACCAGTTGCTGGCCTGCCGGCGTGCAGTGGTCTGGCAAGCCGAGCGTGCGCTCCCAGTCGGGCAGCATGCTGGTGGCGCGGCGCGGATCGGCCTGGAGCAGCAGGTCTTCAAATTTAAGCTGCGCATCCAGGAACATCCCGGCAATCGCGGTCAGCAGCTTGGTCAACACGGCATCCGGATCGCGCGTGAAGGCGCGGCCAGGAGGCAGCATCGCCTGCAGCGCCGAGAGCCAGGCCTGCAGCGTCACAACCATGTAAACGCTCCCAAGGTCGGCAACAGGCCGGTGGTGTGTGTCTGGTTCGCGCTTGGCACGGTCATGACGTGGTCGGTCTCGCCGGCCGAGATGGACACCGCCTCGCGCTCCTGGCTGATGAGCATGGTGCCGCCCGGTTTGGCTTGGCGCAGATAAAGCGCCGCCAGCTCAGCCTGGATAGCGGCCTTGACCGCATCGGTGTTCGGTATCGCCTGGATCGTGTAGTCCTGCGGCGTAGCAATTGGAGCCACAACGATGAGATCGACAATCACCGAGCAGCGCGCTTCGATGTATGCCTGCACGGCCGCCACCTCGCCCGCGTCCGGAATGATCGACGCATCGTCATCCCGCACGAAGCGCACAACCACAGTGGCGGGGCCTTGCTCTTTGGGATACACCCACGCACGCGTCACACCGGGCACCTCCAGTGCCCAGCCCTCGAAGTCATAGTCGGCGCCGCCCTGGGGCGGCCGGCGAATGCGCGCCATGATGCGGTTGCGCCAGCGCTCGGGGTTCTCGATGTCGGCGCCGCCAGACAGCGCCGTGAATGCCGTGGCTACGGCGTTGACGTTCGGAACCGGCGAAGTCAGCGTGAGAGAGGTTGCAATGACCGCGTTGCCCAGCTGCGCTGGCAGCACGGCTGCAACGGCAATGTTCGCCACGCCAGCAGCAATGACGCCAGGCGCCGTGGTGGCGTACTGCGTGCCGTCCGAACGCTGCACCACGGTGCCCTGGGGGATCGCTGCGCCTTCAAGGCCGGTGAACTGCACCGTGCCAGTGGCCGGCGCTGCTGGCAGGCGGGGCTTGCCCCAGCGCGCGCCGTGGTCCGGCAGATCCTCTTCATCGCAGATGTCAGGCCACCAGGCGCGGCTTTTGCGGTCGATGTACTTGAAAAGCGCGTCGAAGCCGCCTTGGATGACTTTGTTGAGCACACCGATGACACTGGCACGAATACGCGCCAGCATCCCAGGCAGGCGGCTTTCCAGGTTGGTTGCTCCCTGCTCAATCAGCGCGGGCAGCTTGTCGCGTTCAACCGGCATTTAAAACGCCTCCCCAGCCAGGCGCCAGACCTGGGTGGCTTCGTCAAACTCAAGGCGTAAGCTCCGCGCGCTGCCGTTGATCTGGAACTTGATCATGGCAGCCAGCCAGCCCATGCGCGGGGTAAACACGGTCACCGTGATCGCCTCGGCCAGACCGTCCTCAATGAACCAGGCCAGCGCTTCCTCGCAATAGAGCTTGCAGCGCTGCACCACGCTGGGCAGCTGCTTCTCACGTTCCAACAGCCAAAGGCGAGAGCCGGTCTTGTGGTTGTTGTCGGCATAGGCATCAGCCCACCAGCCGCGCCGGTCTTCGCCAGGCTTCACTTCATAGGCCTCGACCTGACGGTCGCACAGCAGCGACACCAGGACGGCCGAGGCGAACGTGTCTTCCGTCAGGAAGTCGGCACCGTCCAGCGCAATGTCATACGCTTGCAGCTTGGGGTCGTAAATGAGTGCCAGGTCCATCGCGCGAGTGTGGTTAAAGCGGGGCTTTATGTCTCTTAAAACGCTTTAGTCAGACAGGCTGACTCGGGGGGTTCGTTTCGCTGCCCACGCCGTTTTCGATATGCGTGTGATCGGTGTGAGTGGCGCGCATATCCGCCATCGTGCGAGACGCCGGTGTGTCGCACAAATCGCGTATCTGCCCGGTCGCGTCAATGTCCGATTCCACGCGCAGCTTTTCCAGGTTGACCATCTTGACCAGGTGCCCGCCGCCATCGATCACGATGCCGTCACGCGTCAGATGCACCTTGTGCCCCAGGTCGTCATACAGGGCCACTTCCCCGCCCCGCAGGCCGGTCAGGCGGAAGCGTCGGTCGTCCACTGCAATCACCACGGTGTGGCCAGTGCTGCCGCCTATCGCCAGTGGAATGCTCTCCGCGCCTGGATGCGGCACGCTGGTGATGCCGTAGTTCTGGAAGCGCTCGACGCCGTCGGGCGTCTGGCCGGCCATGATGGTGATCTGCAGCTCCTGCAATTTGGGTGTGTCGTTCACCGGACCGACGACCGCGCGGCTGATCATGCCCCGCACGCGATCGGCGGTACTCACGGCGCACCCCTGGTGTCGCGCGGGTTGGGTGGCGTGCGCTCCCAGCTGGGGGTGAAGCCGTCGCCCTTTTTCTTCTTCTCTTTTTGGGTTTTGTCGCTCAGCTTGGCGTTGAGCTTGCTGCGGCCAATGCCCTCCACGAGCTGGAAGGCTTCCGGCCGGCAGAAAGTCAGCTCAATGTTTTTGCCCTGCTCGGTCAGCTGGTAGGTGCAGCCGACGATCAGCAGCTCCAGATCCAGGTACATGCGCGGGCTGGTCACCGGCACCAGGGTGTTCTCGCGCCACAGCGGGCCTTCCTGGCCGTCCTTGCCGGTGCGCCAGCCCACCAGGGTGCAGCCGCCGCGTTTGCCGCGCCCCATACGCACGTTGACCTCCCAGGTGGCCCGGTCTGCCAGGCTTTTGTTGCTGGTGCCGTGCTCAGCCACCACCACCAGCGGCCGGTAGCGGTCTATCTCCGCATCTTTGGCCGAGGCCTTCAGGTGCGCGGCCGCAGCGCCAAACTCCTGGTCATCGCCTGGCACCTGGCCTTTGAGGATGATCTCGCTGTGCCGCTCGCGCCAGCTGTGCTTGCTGTTGAACTTCTTCATGTTCACGCCTTCGACCAATGCCACCCCAGCGCGCACGGTGCTGGCCGTGGTGATCAGCAGGTTGCCCTCGGGCGTGCTGGTCACCAGCACGGCCCGCAGCCTGCAGGCCCGGTCGATGGCCTCAAAAGCCTTCTCGCCTTCTTCCAGGGCAAAGCGCTTGAACACGTCGCCCGTGTCCGTGCCAGGCGCAACGGTGACAGTGATGCCGAACGGGCGCGCAATGTCTGCCACGATCTGCTCAAGCCGCACGCCGCGCCACTGGCCGCTTTTGTAGACGGCCGAGCAGTCCACCAGGTCGGCCGTCCTGCAGCGGCCGGCAACCCGCACCGATGAGCTGGTGTCGGTGTCGTCGGTTTCGAACTCATCGATGTAGCCGGTGATCACCAGGTCAGCGCCGAGGCGGATCTGGCAGGCCAGGCCCACGCACAGCTGCATGGGCTCATCCACACCAGGGTAGCGGTTGGTCACCTGCAGCACAAAGCCGCCCGCGATCTGCTCGATACCGCGCTGGATCTCGATGCGCGTCCAGCCGCCGTAGCTGTTGCTGCCTATTAGGAGCTGGCACTCATTGTCCACGTCGGTCACCGCAGCACCTCCAGCGGCCGTGCCGGCACAAAGGCAGGGTGCCGCACGGCGTTGCGCTCGGCCAGCTCATCGGCGCGGGTAGCGTCCTGGTAGATGCGGTGCGCCAGCACCACCGCCGGCAGCATGGTGGCTGGGGTGTAGGTAGAGCGGCTGCGCAGAAATTCGCTGCGTGCCGTCACATCGCGCACCACCGCCGTCCGCATGGCCGAGAGCGTCTTTGCCACTTCCGCGGGCGGGTCATTGACCTCCAGCTCGGTATCGATCTGCGCCACCAGGGCATCACGCAACGCCACGGCCTGCTGGCTGGTTGCCACCACGTCTGTGTTGGAGATGGCCACAGCCAGCATGCGCGCCTGGTTGGTCAGGCTCAGCCGGCGCTGCAGGTCAGCCCTGGCCATGTCGTTCTGCAGGCTGCGGGCGCGGGTAGATCCCGCCAGGGCCGCAGCCGGTGATCGCTCATTGGCAAAGAAGACCGACTGCAGCTCGGCAAAGGCCTGCAGCGGCCGGCGCACATGCTGCACCAGCTGGGCAAAGATGCTGCGCAGGCTCTGCACCAGCACCACCGGCGTGCGAATCAGATCCGCCAGATTGCCCGTCAGCCCGCCGACCAGGCCGGTGATGGTCGCCAGGCCTTCCACGGTGGTCACCTGGCGCACCGTGTCCAGCAGGCCGGCAACGGTAGCCGTCAGGCCATTGAGGCCGTCCATCGCCTGGCTGGCAAGCACGCTGGCGCCGGCAACGGAAAACTCTTCGGCAAAAGCGACCTCGGTGGCTTCGTCGGCCGCGTTGGCCGTGGTCTCAACCTGCAAGACCGTGTCTTCCACCGCCTTGGGAAAAGTGTTCGACGTGTCTTCAACAAAGGTGACGCTGATGCGCACAAAGCCGCCCTTGTCAGGCGTTTCCTTGAAGCTGCCTTCTGTCTCCAGGGATACCTTGACAATGCCGTAGCGCGGGTGGATCAGCTCGCCGGAGCCCTTGGTTTCAAAGGCTTTGATCAGCGCATCACGCTCAGCCAGGTAGTTGTCGCCGATCAGGTAGGCGTCCACCACGTAGCGGCGTGCGCGCCGGCCCAGATCGTCCACATAGGGCTCATCGCGCTGTGGGTATTCGTTGACCTGGTTGCGCCGGCCGACCTTGATCTCGGCGTCCACCGTGCGGAACGTCACACCCCGAAAACTGCCAGCCACCAGCACGCGGCCGTCCGGCAGCGTCACGCGGCTGAGTTCGTCACGCCAGGCCATTACTCACCCGCCCCGCGCATGGTCTGGCCCAGGGCGTTCATCTTGGTACCGGTAAAGGGCTTTGCTTCAGCCTGGACGGCAAGGTTCGGATTGCCCTGCACGCGGATCGTGATCTCGCCGCCGACCTTGCTGTTCTTTAAAGCGTCGTTAATGGCAACCGCGCGCTTGGCCTCTTCATTGCCAAACAGGCTCATGAAGCGCGCCACCAGCTCGCCGATGCCCTCGCCGCCTTTGTTGCCCTCCAGGCCGTATTTGTAGATGCCAGTGCCCACACCGTAGCCGGCCGCGCCAGCAACGCCCACGGCGCCGGCCGTGTAGCCCAGGCCCGCAACCCCGGCCGATGACTTGAGCGCCAGCGGCGCCAGGGCGGCAATCGTCTTGAGCCGGGTCAACACGCTCACGGCAGCCGCGCCGCCCGCCGCCGCACCACCCACACCCAGCGCACTGCCGCCGCCGCCGTTCATCTCGGCCCAGTTCGTCACATAGACAGGCGTCACACCGGCAGCCGCCTGCAGGGCCTTGCCCTGGGCAACGCCAGCGGCCACGCCGCCCGTGCGGCCGATCAGCCTGCCCACAACACCAGGCACGATGCGGGACAAGGCGTACACGCCGGCAGCGCCGGCCGCTGCGCCGCCCGCAATCTGCCCACCGCTCAGCTCCATGCCGCCTTGGGCCTTGGCGTTGAGCAGGTACTTGATCGCGTTGGAGATCGTCTCGTTGATCGGGCGGGCAAACTCTTCGGCAGATTTGCGCAGAGCGCCCTGCAGGCGCGATGTCTGATCGGCCGCGTTGTTGATGGCGGCCGGCAGATCGCGCTGCAGCGTGCCGCCGGCGTTCTTGATTTCCTCTTCGAACTTGCGGATGTTGCCCAGGCTGTTGCCATTGAGCAGCGCAAAAATTCCGCGCTGGGTGTCCAGGTCGGTTTTGCCGAAGGCCTTGTTGATGTACTGGAAGCGCTGCGCGTCGGTGGTCAGCTTGACAAAACCCTTGCGCATGTCTTCAAGCACCGCGATCGAGTCGCGCCGGCTACCGTCCTTGGCAAAAAACTTGACGCCTGTTGCCTTCTCGGCATCCTTGGCATAGGCGGAATTGGTGAACAGGCGCAGGGTTGAATCAGCCAGTGTCGCCAGGCGTTCAGGCTGGCGCTCGATCTGCGACAAGCCTTCAATGAAAGCCAGCGTCTTGTCGAAGCTCATGCCGGCCGACTGCGCCCTTGACGCCACACGCGGGAAGATGGTGGACAGGTTCTCCAGCTCGGCATTGCCCAACCGGCCGGCCACCGTCATCCTGTCCAGCATGCTGGTGGCAACGCCCGCTTTCGCCAGGTCAAAGTTGTAGTTGGCGGCCCCAACTGACAGAGCGCCGCTCAGCGCGTCTTCATTCGCCCCGGTGACGGCCTTCGCCATGCTGACCGCCTTGGTGGCCTCCAGCGCTTCCTTGTGCTTCAGGCCGGCCTGGATCAGGTTGTTGTAACCAGCCACCGTGTCATCAATCGCGCCGCCATTCTTGCGGATCAGGGCGAACATCTCTTCGTAGGCCTCTTTCTGCTCGGCGATCGACATGCCGGCAGTCAGCCGCACCTGGGTGAGCTTTTTCTCCAGCATGGCTGCGTTGCGCTGCATCTGCACCAGGCCGACACTCAGACCCAGCCCAGCCAACTGCCCCTGGGTGGACTGCATGAAGCTCTTCAGCCGCTGGAATTCCGCCCTGGCGGAATTGACGAACGCGCGGGTGCCTTGCTGCGCCTGTTGCGTGGCGCGCAGGTAGCTGGCCGCATTGCCATCTATCCGGACGCCGAAAACGTAATTGGTGCTCATGACTCTTCAGGGGGTTTGGTGAGAAGGTTCAGGTAAAGCTCAAACTCCGCGAGCGGCAGGCTGATGATCTCCGCGCGGCTCCAGTGAAATTTAAGGGCTATCAGAGCAACCCCGCCAAGCTTGTCCTTGTGCTTGGCTACTCTTCTTCCCCCAGGCGGTCTGCCTCGGCCAGAGCCGAAGCGATCTCGCCGAAGCGGGCTGGGCTCATGCCGTCAAAATGACTCGCCACAAACGGGCCGGTGAATTCGCCCGCGCGGACGATCTGCAGGCAGGCCATTTGCACATTGAAGGCATTGGGCTGAAAGGTGGAGGCCTGCTGCTCGGCAGCAATCACGTCCTTCATGGTGGACGGACGGACTTCGATTTCCCTGGCTTCCTTGCCACCAATCTTCCAGGGCTTTTTCAGTGGCTTGATCAGGTTCTCAGACATCATTGACTCCGGGTGTTTAAAGCTGTTTAAAACAGGGTGTTTCAGTTGAAAAGCCACCCGAAGGTGGCTTGTCATGGCGCTCGGTCCGGTCAACCCTCCAGGCACTCGACCGCGCCGAACTCAAAGTCCGACTCGCCTTTCTCCAGCGTAGGCGGCTTGGCGCTCCAGGCTTCGATCAGCGTGTACACGCGGCCGGTGTCGGTCTCGAAGGTCAGCGTGCCCTTGAAGGCATGAATGTCCATCAACCGCGTGTTCGCTGTGTGGTTGATCTTGCAGGTGACTTTTGGCGCGGTGTACTTCTCGGTATGGCCGTCAACGCCCGCGTCGCTGATGGCGGCCTCGCGCTCCAGCCCACCGGCTTCCAGCTTCGCGCCTTCCTTGCTGCGAATGCGGTCGCCGTTGAGCGAAAGAAATACCCGGCCTGTGACTTGTCCCATGTGAGCCCCTTAAAGAATGAATTGAACAGAGCCGGCAAACACGTTGAACTGGTTCACGCAGTCGGCCGGGATGATGGCGTTGACCCGGTTGCGGTCCACCACGCTGCGCACCACGCGAACGTCCTTCTTGAACTTCTCGAAGTTCTCCAGGATGCCGACTTTTTCCAGCTTGCGCCCCGTAGAAATCAGCACGCTGGTGATCAGACGAGGTGTTGCCACCCGTTGGCCTTCGTCAAAGTTGGTGCCGTCATCGGCCAGCTTGTGGCGCGGGAAGGCCAGCGCCTGGTCAACACGGAAGCTGAAGCGCATGAAGTCGGCCGTCCACTTCGTGTTGAGCATCAGGTAGCTCACATCGTCGATGCCCTGCGGGTTGGTCTGGTAGCTGGTAACGACCGTCTCGATCAGCACAGTCCCATCCTGAGCAACATCGAACGTACTGATGCCATCTCGCAGCAGCAGCTCGCGCTCAGGGCTGCGCGGGAAGCGGTCAGCCTCTGCGGGCGCCAGCAAGCCGGGCACTTCAAGCGTGCGAAACGGCAGCGCTGGGTCGATGGCGCCGTTGAACTCAATCACTGCCGCCATGCGCGCTGCCCAGTTGTATGCTCCCTGTGGAGGTCGCTTCACGCCCAGGATGGTTTCATGCACATTGTTGCGGCCGGATCCGAACGAGGTCAGGTCGCCGTGTGTGCCCGCCTTGCCGACAAACAGGTGGCCGGTGCGCATGTCCATGCCGCCAAAGCGAGCCGCCATCTCCACCTTGATCTTGTCGAGGTTGGTGATGTCGCTCAAGCAGGTGATGATGGTGTAGTAGTTTTCGTTGATGATGGCGGCCAGCGCGTCTGCCACGTCAGGGTTGCCGGCACCGGCCACGCCTGCAGCGACCACGGCCGTGATGCCCGCAGGCAGCACTTCGTCTGCCTGGTAGTTGATGCGGATGTCGATGTCGTTCCCGAAAACGCCCTTGTGCCGCGCGGTAAAGGTCACCACGCCCAGGGCGCTGGCAGCGGTCACCGGGCCGTCCAGGTGGGCCGTCACGGCGGCGGCGACATTTGTGGCCATGTCCGTTGCCGTGTCGCCGCTGGTCACGCCAACCGGCACCAGCTCGCCGTTGATGCGCAAGGCCAGCGTGCCCGCGCCCGTGGCCGGGCCGGTGAGTGTCAGTGTCTGCGTGGCTTGCACGCCGGCAAGCAGATCGTCCAGGCCAATGGCCCACATGTCGGTTTCTTTGTTCACCTGGCGCGCGCCGCGCAGCATCTCGTGCAGCACCGATCCGCGGCCGAATAGCGCCGCCGCTTCGGCCGGGTTGTTGATGCGGTGCAGCGTGGCTGCGGCTGCAGATCCGGCCGCCAGCTTGTTGCCAATGAAGAGAATGCGCCGCGCCTGGGCAATCAGGTTTCCGCCCAGCGCCTTGCTGTTGTCGATTTCAATGAACTGCCCCCCCGTGCGAATGTCGATCGGGATGGTGTTGAACGTGATGTTGTCCGGCATTTAATGCTCCAGGAAGTAGGCTGTTAAAGGGCTTTAAAAACTGTTTGGCCGCGCGCTACTTGCGGGCCTTGGTGCTGTCGGCAGTGGGGACCGCTGCGCTGTCTGCCGGCGCCGTGGCCTCGACCACGTCGCCGTCCTTGATCCGGCGCAGCCAGTAGCTTTCGGGGTTGACCCATTCGCCCTCGGCCCTCAGGTGGCCGTTGACGGGCTTGCGCACCTTCAAGGTCACACCGTCTGCCTGGGTTTTGGGCTTGATGAAAATACGTCCGTCGTTGCTCATGCGGTAGCTCCTGGTAGTGAAACGTCCATCTGTAGATCAGGCTGGGTGTTGGTGTAGTCGGGCGGCTCGGCGAGCCAGCTGGCGTACTCAATGGCGCCCGCGTCGGCCGGGCTGTCGATGTCGGCGTGCAGGTGCAGGAAGTCGTCCAGCTGATCCAGCTCGCTTTCGTCGTAGTCCGCCTCGAGGTCAATGGGCGAGCTGCCGAACTTCATCTCAATGGCGGATATGCCTGCCGCCAGGAAGACATCGTCATCCGCCATCTCGGCCGAAGTCAGCCTCCAGCTGCAGTAACCGAGGCGTTGCTTGTTGATCGTCTTGATGGCGATGCGCAGGAGGTGGTCGCAGCCGAGGTCAATGCCGTCGCCCTTGCGGGCCTGCGCCTGGCCGGCGACGTTGCGCACAATGCCGGCCACGGTGAACTCCAGGTGCGCCTGGTCGTCTGTCACCGTGATCCGGCCCGGCACCACGTACAGGGCAGGCGCTTCTACCTGGTAGCGGGCAAGCAGCTTGTCGCCGACCAACTTGGGCAGGCTCTCGACCGTCTTTATCTTGGTCGCGGTGCGGTGGCCCTTGAGCGCGGCCAGTAAAGCGTTTTCGTGGAGGGCCAGCATCAGCGGCCTCCCTTGCGCGCGGCCAGATCCACCGCGTCATGGGACAGCGCCAGCATCTCGCGGCCATCCTCGGCATTGACGCCCAGGTAAGGCCTGGCCGGAATGGTGACTTGCTTGACCGTCACAAACCCGCCGCCCGGCATGCGAAAGCGCAGCGCGCCGGCTGACTTGGCCTTGATGACAGCGCCGAACTGGTGGACGCCGGCATGGATCACGTTGGTGCCCCAGCTGGTGCCGTTGTTGTCGGCGTTGTGGCTGAGGCTGCGCAGCAGCCTGGCCTTTTGCACGAGCGTCTGACCGCCTACCTGGCGGGCGCGGATGCTGGGCACCCAGCGCTTGCGATCCGGGCCGGCCTGGTTCTTGAACCGCAGGCGGGTGCTGCTCTCGCCGTACTGGCCGAGCGCTTCCCAGATCGGGCGCGGGTGCTGGCCTTGGGCGGCCATGCGCGAAAACGCGCCGCCCAGGGCCTCCAGGCCGTTGGCATAAGACTCAATGATGATCCCGGCGGTCACAGAAAGCCCTTGCTGCGATCGCGCGTCCAGACGGACTCGCTGGTGATCAGCTCGGCACCGGCGCTGCTGACCGGCTGCTGGCCGCTGGCGGCGTCAGCGCCCAGGCTCACCGTGCCCTTGGAGACGCTTTCAAGCCACTTGATGTTAGAGGCGTGCCGGTCCTTGATGGTGTCGGTGACCTGGTCGTCATACATATAGAAGCGGGCCAGCTCGCAGGCCACCCGTGCCAGCACGGCCGGCACGGGCGCCACCGGCAAGGTGTAGCGGGCGCTGATGTAGCCGTTGATGGTGTCGTCTGCGTCCTGCAGGGCGCGCTGCAGCACTACCAGAGCGGCAGCGGTAGCGGCTTGTTCGTCCACCGTGTAGCCGGCCAGGCTTGCGGCCGCAGCGGCGGCAACCAGCATCTCGGCCGTGACCAGGCGCGGCACCTCCCGTGCGACACGCTGAGCAATCTCAGTCGCGTCGAAGCGGGTCAGCAGTTCGGTGGCGGTGGCGTAGGTCATGGGTTTTGAGCTTTGAGGAATGCACACCTGGTGCGCATTCCTGAAACCTCAAAAAAGGCCCGGTGGGTTGCCCCACCGGGACTTCTGCTCAGCTGCTTGGCAGTTGGTTATTTCTTCGCGGGCTTGTCTTCTGCAGGCGGCTCGATGTCTACCTCCTGCACGACCAGGTTCTTGTCGCCCGTGATCTGCTCGACCTGCTCTTCGGTGAGCTGGTCCAGCGGAATCACGGTCGGGTCGGCCGTGAAGGTGTGGCCGCCACGGCGAAAGCTCGCCGGGCGGGACACAACCTTCAGGCCCTTGGTTGCAGGGCCTGCGGCCTTGCTTTTCGCTGCTGTTGCCATCTAAGTAATCTCCAGGAGTTGATGGGGTTGTGGGCTGGGGCTTACGCCAACCAGGGGCAGGTAACGACCACAGCGGTGTCGCGGTAGACGTTGCTGGCACCGTTTGCCAGGCGCTCGGCGGTGACCACGTCCAGCGCGGCCTTCTCGTTGCTGGGGCCGACCAGCAGCAGGTTGGGCGTGATGCCCAGCGGTTTGCCGGCATCGTTCTTGAAGCCCATCATTGCCTGACGTGCCGCACCGTAACCGGCAGCGTCCAGCGCGGCCTTGCTGCAATAGGCTTGTTGCCACAGCCCGAAGCCCACGTTCAAGCGACCATCAACGCCGAAGACGTATTCGTTCAGATTGAACACGTTCTCGCTTGTCAGGTCGGTCTTCGCCACGAACGCATAGGGACGGCGCATCTGCAGGATGAAGGGCTTCAGCACCTTGCTGGTGTCCAAAAGGAACCAGGGGTTGTTGCCGCCTGCTGCGGTGTAGTTGCTGACGCTCACCTCGGCACCCTGCGGACCAACCGGGTGGTCGGTGTCGAAGAAGTACTGGCCGTCATAGCAGGGGGTCGTGAGACCCAGCAGCACCAGACCGAAGATCAGCTCATCGGGATGCTGGGCGGCGTCCTGGCCCATCTGCGCCATCAAAGGCGTGTACACGCCGCACTGATCGTCGTCAATGGCATCACGCGGAACGGCGACGGTGCTCTCGAACGTCTTGTTCTTGATGGTGTAGCCGTGCAGCTTCAGGTTCTGATAGACGCGCTCGCCAATCCACTCGCGCAGCTTGGTGTTCGCGCCCAGCCAGGCATAGACTTCCTCGCCGGTGCTGGACGTCACCTTCATGGCAATCTTGTCCCACATTGGCTTGGCCGTGCCGAACGCGCCTTTGAAGGCCGCGTTAAAGCCCTGCTTGAGCAGAGCCAGGTTGGCCGGCGTGATGGTCAGACCGCCGAAGGCCAACCCTGCCCAGGCAGCGCCATGCTCGGGCATGGCAATCGCCGTCATTGCCGCGCCTACGTGCGCCGGGTTCTGCCCGGCCATCACCAGGCAAGCGCCGATCGCGGCCACCGCCAGGACGGCCATCAAGCCGCCCATACCAAAAATGCTTTTCTTCATTGAATGCTCCAGGAGTTGCGAAAGTTAGATGAACTCGACCCAGACGCCGGCGGCGTCCACATCGCGGATTTTTCCGGCCACGCTGCGGGTGCCGGTGCCGTCCGTCTTGGCGACGGTCTGGTTGTCAACGATGTAGCAGCTGTCGCCGATCTCGGCGACGGTGATGGCGTCAGCCGCCGCGCTGTTGCCGAAGCGGAACCAGCCGTCCCGGCGCACCGGGGCTTTGAGGTCGCCACTTGCGCCAGCGGTGTTGTCCACGGTTTCATCGAACACGCCGACTGCGACCAAGGTCGTAGCCGTCGCGCCGCCTTGGGCATAGCCTGCGGCCGTGAGGGCCGCTATCGTGCCGGCCAGCACCTTGGTGGCCGCCAGCACAGGGTAGTCAACCCGGTCGCCCGCGCGACGTTGCGTGTCGCGCTCAATTGCAATTGCTGTCATGTGTTTTCCAGGTAGTTAAGGGATGGGTGGGTGCGCGTCAGGCCGCTGCCTCTGCGCCGCTGCGGAACTCTTCCAGCGAGATGCCGAGGTTCTTGCACATCGCCAACTCATCGGCAGTGCCAGGCGCTTTGGGATCAACCACCGCAGGAGACTTGCCGTTGGTCTGCGTCTGGCCGGCCAGCGCGGGGTTGGCGGGCGTGTCTTTGATCAGCGCTTTGAGCTGGGCGATGTCCACCTTGCCAATGTCGCGCCACACCTTCTCGACCACTGGCGAGCACTTGCCATCGGCCCGTGCGGCGGCGATCAGTTCATCGACCTCGCGGTCAACGCCGGTTGCCCGCAAGGCCGCGACTTCCTTGGTGAGCGCGTTGAACGATTCAAGCGCCACAAACTTCGTGGGGTCGGGGTTGCCGCCCGCGCCGCTGGCTTTGAGCGTCGCCACTTCCGTGGTTAGGCTTGCAGCCTTGTCGGCGTTGGATTTCAGAGCTGCAGCAGCAGTGACCACTTCGGCAGGAGTAGCGGTTTCTGCCAGGCCCAGCGTCTTCACCAGGTCTGCCGGCATCGCTGCGGCCTTCAGGGCCGACACGGCGGTGACGGCTTGCTCTGCCGTGGTGGCTTCGGTAACAGGGAGGCCAAGCGCCTTGAGCAGCGCTTTGAGAACTTCATTCATGGATTGCTCCGGGTGGGTTGAAAAACTGGCATTGAGCCGCGCGACGCGCTCCTGCGCGACAGGGCTCAGATCGAGACAGGGGATATTGACCAGCGAGGCATTGAGAACATCAAGCACCTCGCCGGTCTCTTTGTCGTAGACGATGACCGGGCTGATGTACTTGTATTCACCAGCCTCAATCATTTCTTTGGCCTTGGCAGTCCACTGGACATTCAGGGCAAACAACCCAAGGCCGTCGCGCCACTCGAAGGCAGTGGCCCAGCCAGACGCTGGTGCCGGCTGGCCGTTCTGCTCGCTCAGCATGGATTGGTGTTCGTAGTCCAGGTTGAACTGCACACGCGCATGGCGGGCGGTCAACTTGGCGGCGAGGGTGCGCCCTTGTTGGTCAGACAGCTTCCATGTAAGGCCCTTTCCTGGACGGCCGTCGCGGCCAACGAATTCGCCCACCGGCAACAGGTGCACGTCTGCAGTGGCCTGCAGCGCAAGCGCCAACGTCAATAGAGCAACAGCGGTTTTCTTCATGAGGCGTTGATCCTCGCGCGATGCCGCACTACACGTCTAGTAAAACGCTTTAGCTCGTTCATGGCTTGGCGCCCTTGTCGGCCTTGAAGGCCTGGGTCTTGTCCTGCAGCATCTTTTCCAGGTGCGCGCGCCGGCCGCCTGGCGGGTAGTTAAAGGCTGGGTCAACGCCTTGAGGCACACGCATCACTTCACCCGTGCGCTTGTTGACCACCTCGCGCATCACCTCGGGTGGGGCCTTGCCGACCTGCAGGCCTTCGCGTTCCAGCATGCGGCCCGACAGCTGATAGACCGGGCACTTGCAACCCCATTCCTTGATCGGGTAGTGCGATTGCCAGAAGGGATCGTCAACGCGTAACACCAGGTTGGCGAAGATGGCATGGCTGTGGCGGGGATTCACCGAGGCGCTGCTGCCGTACTGCAAATACGGGAACAGTTCCTGGTTGCGCTCCGTGCGCTCCCACTGCCCTTCGCTGTAGGCCGTGGCGAGGTTGTTGTCGAAGATCACTTCCAGCCGGCGCGGGCTGCCCAGCTGCACCAGCTTGGTCTCGCCATCGTCCGGGTCAACCATCTCCTGGCGGCCCCACCAGCCGCGCTTGACCAGGCGCGGCATCAGCTCTTCCTGGAAGACGGCCAGCGTGGTGCCGTCTGCGATCGCTGCGTCCACGAACTCGCGGATCTCGGCCAGCAGATCGAGCTGCATCGCCTTGGCGACCGTGAAGGCTGCCTGGTGTTCCTGCTGCCAGACGTCGCGGTAGTCGAAGCCGATCCGGTAGCCCTTCTGCCGGAAATAGGCGATGGCTTCCTCCGGATTGACGGCCTTCAGTACCGGCTTCAAGTCCAGTTTTTTGGGCATTTAATGCAACACCCGCTCAAAACCAGCCGAAAAAGGCAAGCCCATCCCCGCCCCAAATTGGCGCATAGACCCTTTAAAGACCGCTTTAGCAGCCGCGCTGGCGATTTTTTGGGGGGGTGGTAGCCAGACGGGCGAAAGGCGCCACAAAGGCCCTGAAATTTGAAGTGGCCCGGTTTGGGGGCACCGGACGGCCGCCCACCAAAGCGGAAACTTCAATGCTGGCGCGGGTTTACGGCCGTTTGGCTGGCGCATCAATCGGCCTTTTTGACCTGGTTGAGCTGGCCCCAGGTGCGGGCCGCGAATTGGCCGCGCGCCAGCAGCTCGGCCAGCCTGGCCGGATTGGCTTGGCTCAGCGCTGCCTCCAGGGCATCGCGGAATTCCTCCAGGGTGCTGGCAGCGGCCAGCGCGGTCTGGACTGGCTGCAGGGTTTCGCCCAGGACTTCCTCCCAGTCGTCGCCCATGTCGGCCGCAAGCGCGTCCAGTTCATCGCCCTCGGGGCCGCCCGCCGGCACACGGGCCTTCAGCTGGGCGCTGCCAGGCTTGGGCGGCTTGCCCTTGGGGTCGGTCCGCTCGGCCGCTGCAGGCGCTGTCTTGACCAGGACTTCATCGCCCTCGGCCGGCTGCGGGATCTTCAGCTTGTCGTGCGCCCACTTGGCCGGGATGCGCATGCCCACGTCCACCAGCTTGGGCACGGCCTCACTGTACAGCTTCAGGTCTTCCGGCTCCTGGGTATCAAACACCAGGCTGGGGCAGCGGCGCATGTCCGTCGCCCCCTTGTTCAAAGCCAGGAGCGGGTAGATCAGCTGGCGCTTGAGGGTGGCCGCGATCTGCTTGGCATCGGCATTGCGCAGCTCGGTGCGCACCTCGTTGTGCACCTTGCCCAGGGCCTGCGTGCCGTTGGCGCCTTCGCTGCTGGTCAGCGTGCCGCCCAGGATGGCCTTGGACATGGTCCGCTCCATCAGGCTGATCATGGAGTCGAAGGCTTTGTTGTCGCCGGTCGCCGCGTTCTTGAAGTCGATCGCCATGCCGGCCGGGATGATGCCGGCCGCGTTGTGGCCAATGCCGACCACTGCGCGCAGCAGCGTGGCCTTGTCTTCCTTGGTGGCACTGGCGCCGTAGGTGCCCAGCCGCATCGGTAGGCCGTAGATCTCCAGGAACTCGGCCAGATCGCGCACGGCGTAGTTCTTGAAAATGAAGGGCCACGTCAACACGCGGAACAAACCGCTGCGCGAGACATAGCCACTGCGCGCCCGGTGCTGGTGCATGATCCAGCCGAACTGCCAGAGCCGCTCACCGTCCGCGCTGTTGTCGCGCAGCCGCAGCTCGTTGCGGCCGATCTCTGGATCGAGCGCCAGCTTGAACCAGCCCTGTGGCCGGTGCTCGATCTTCACCGGCATCTGGATGCCGTCCACCCGGCCCCATGTCATCTCCAGCGGGGCAAAGCCGTGGCCGATCGCGTCCGTCATGTCGAACAGCACGTCGCCGAAGTCCTCCATCGACTCCAGCACCTCGGTGATGAACTCGGCTTGGGCCTTCTCCTGGGCCGTTGCATTCTTGGGCGGGACGATAGTCCAGTCCAGCTGCTGCACGGCCATGCGGCGCTTCTGCAGCTCGCTGAAAAGGTGGCCGTCCTTTTCTTCCATGTCGGCAAACAGCTCGTGCTGGGCCGTCAGGTCGCCTTGCTCGGCGTCCTGCAGGATCTTTGCCAGGCGTGGCGGCGTCAGGCCCCGGCTGGGGTGGTTCTCAAACTCATAGCGCAGCTGCGCCAGGCGCGCGGTCTGCGGCTCCTGGAGCTGAGCCACGGCTACGTCTTCAAAGGCTTTGCCGAATTGGTCAAGGATGGCCATAGTTGTTTCTCGGTTGTGTTGGCCTACCAGGCACCGCGCTGAAAGTCGCCCATGTCGTGATCGTTGTCGCGGTCATTGAGCGGTGCATCCCAGCGGCCGTGGCGGGCTGGCGCGGCCTCATAGCCGTAGTCATTGGTGCCGGCCAGCACTCGACTGGCGTACCAGGCGTTGGCGCCAGCGATGAAGGTGTCGCCGTGGCGTTTCTTTTTCTGAGCATCGGCGGTGCGCAGATCTGGAATCAGCGGAATGCCCTTGACGACCTTGGGCACGCGGTGGTCGGCCAGAATGTCCGCGTCCATTGGCAGCTCGAACATCCGGTCCTCGAACGCCGCTTTGTACGGAGGCAGGTTTTCCAGGTACCAGGCCTGCGTGGCCATGATGCAGAGAATTCGGTCCGGGCCATACCGCTGCGCCGTCTCTTCAGCCATCTGCGAGCCGAGCCCACGGCCATCCAGCGCGGCACCGACAAAGCGGTGCAAGCCGTCCATCAAATACCAGAGCACCTGCAGCTGCTGACGGAATGGCATGCCGCGCAGCTCGATCGCAAAGGGCGCATAGCGCGTCAAGTCCTGGCGCTGCAGCAGCGGCAGGAACGCGCTTAAGTCGCCGGTGCGGCCAAAGTCGCCACCGACAAAGCTCATCTCGTTTTTTGGCAACTCGGCCAGCACCGGCTTGAGGTTGTCCTCGCACCAGCCGAGGATGGTCGAGATTCGCTCATGCTCAGGCTGGAAGGTGAAGGCCGGCGCGCGCTGGTCACGCAGCACCGGCCAGCCCTTGCGCATCTGGCCTTCGACCAGCTCGCGGGTGAGGAAGGCGCCAGAGCCGTTCTTGGGCACGCAGTCCAGCTCTTCCTCGGCGTCGTCGCCGTACTGCGCGCGGATGGTTGCCGCCCACTTGGCTTCGCCCTCGGCCGTCCATTCAATCTCCTGGCGCTGGCAGACGCGGTGGTACAGGCCGTCGCGGATGGCTTCATCAAAGGTGGTGCGGTGCAGGCTGTAGGGAACGCGGCCGGCACGGATATCGTTGACCAGGGTGTTGAACGGGTTGTCGTCGCCGTTGTGCGTGCTGATGATGCGCACCTCGCCGCCCCAGATCAGCAGCGCCATTGCGGCCTTGATCAGGCCGGCCAGGTCGGTGTGGAAGGCGGCTTCATCGATGATCACACGGCCCTGCTTGCCGCGCAGGTTTCGCGGCGTCGATGACAGTGCCGTGATGCGGTGCCCGCTGGCGAAGGTGATGCTGAATTTCAGCACCGACTGGCGCTCTTCGCCGTCGATGAAGATCTCCTCGCCCGACTCGATGTCGGCCGCGAAGCCCTGCATGTGCTGCGCCCACTGCGCGCAATCGAGAATGAACTCGATCGCCATGTCCTTGGTGTAGCCGATGTACCAGACGTCCATGCCGGTGGCGGCTGCCGCGCATTCCACCGCGTCTTCGGCCTCGCCCCAGCTCAAGCCGATGCGGCGCGACTTCTCGTACACCTTGACCTTGGCCTTGTCGGTGACCCACTTGCCCTGGTAGTCCAGGAAGATGCCGGGCGAGCGCTGCGCCGCCTGGTACTGGATCGCCTCGGCCAATGGCGTCAGCGTGGGGGACAAGGCGATCGCGGCCGCGACTGCCAGCTTCGGCAGGATCATTTGGCGGCGACTCCCAGCACCTTGTTGCGCCAGGTCTGAATGGTCTCTTCAGACGCACCCAGCTTGCGGGCGCCCTTTGTGATTTCTTCGGCGGCCTTCTCGGCCTTGGCCGCGATCAGCTTGCGAATGGCAAACTCTTTGTCGATCACCAGCTTGTCGGTCTGGGCAAAGCCCTTGATGGCGTTGCTCAGGAACATCAGGTCTTCAGGGCTGGCGCTCTCGGTCTCGCTGATGCTCTTGAAGGCCACCATGCGCAGCATCTCCAGCAGCATGCGGCTCACGTCGCCCTTGGGCTCTGCGCCGATTTTGTCCATCCACACCGAGGCCATCTGTTGCGCCTGGCGGTATTCCTCCATGCGCTCATTGGCCGTCTTGACGTAGCGGCCGACCGCAGAACGTGAAGCCTCGCCGCCCAGGGAATTGATCAACTCGACCAGCTGGTCAATGCTGGTGCGGCCTTCGCGCACGGCCGTGTCCACCGCTTCCTTGATCTTGGGGTCAAGCTGGGTGATGGAGCTGGGCCGGGAAGGCTTGCGCTTGACTATGGTTTTCGGTGCCATGTAAAAGCCTTTAAGGCGTCGGCTTCTTGACGCCAGGCACGCTGGCACGGCCTGCAGCTACATCGGCGCCACGGGCCGTCATGGTGGCGAGCGTCACCTCGCCGATCACGCGCGAAGTCACCAGGCCCTGCTCGGCCAGCCAGGCAATGTCGCCGGTCACCTGGTCGATGCTGGCGTTGTGGCCGTAGATGTCGCCAATGGCATCGCGCAGCAGGAAGCCGTTGGCCTGGTAGCCCTGCGACTGCGCCAGCACCAGCAGCAACGACAGGCGGCGGTCTTCAGTGACGGTTTTCTGGAAGCTCATCGGTGTTTGTTGTTATTGAGTAGGTGGTCATGCACCAGGTTGATCTGGTGCTCCATGCGGGAGAGCAGGCTCGCCATGCCGTTGATCTGGCCTTTCACGGTGGAAACGTCATTAGCCAGATGGGCCATGTCCTGCTCGGTCGGCAGGTGCTTGACGGCTTCCTCCAGCACCGTGATTCGGGTGTTCTGCTGCTCGTTGACCTCGGTGCTTGCCTTGATGAAGGCCACCAGCTCACTGGAGACGGCTTTCACGGCGATAACGTTGTCGTTGTCCTTGGTGCGCAGGTAGCCCCACACGCCCAGGGCGATGATCGCCACCCAATGAGCAATGTCATTGAAGACCTTCCACGAGATGAGATCAAAGGGGCTCAAGGGCTCTCTCCGTTTTGTTTGTTTGTTTGGCTGCGCGACATACAAACATCGCGTCGTCCTGCAAGCCGGCTACCTGGTCGCGGAGTCGGTCAGTTTCTGCAGCCAGTCCGAGGAAAGCTTGGTTGCAGCTTCCAAAAAGCTCTCTTGCGGTGGCGGCACCTTGAGCGAGGGCGATAGATCCGGGATCGCTGCCGGCGGCGGACACGTCACGCCGGTTGAGGGTTTCAATGGTGTCGAGCAGGCGCTTATTGACAGCGCTACCGACAGCAATGCGCTGGTCACGCAGCGCCTCACGTTTGGCTTGGTCATCAGAAATCCTTTCAGCGTTACGAAACTTGATCAGTTGGTCGGCGCTGCGCTCACGCTCCAGGCGCAGGGTTTCGGCCTGGTCAACGGCCTTTTGCGTGTCCCACTGCGCCTGGGTACGGGCTTCACCCACACCGATCAGGTGCGAGCGCACGGCCAGGCCGGCAGCGACAAGCGCTGCCAGCACGGCGGCGATGATGGCGATGCGCATCCAGTTCAGGGGATTCATGGAATGGCCCGGAAAAGCTGGAAGGCGCGGATGGCCTTGTTGAGAACCGGCAGGCCAAAGGCCACCCAGACAAACACGCTGCCGGGCAGTACGTCTTTCAACAGGCCCATGCGCTCTTCTGCAGCAGCAGCGGCCAGCACGATGGCGTTGAACCAGAACACCTTGTTCTCCCACCAGCGCGGCGCGCCTGGCGGCTGCACGCCGGTATGCTCCCACCAGCTGCGGATCTCGATGCTCAGTTCGCCCCAGGCGGGCAATGGCCCGCCCTCGGAGTTGACGCCGTTGCGCAGCAGGAAGTAATCCCGGTAAGCGCGCTCGCCGGGCGTGGCGGGAACCGCTGCCTGAGCCGCCGCCATGTGCTTGAAAGCCTTGAATGCTTGCGGGCTCATGCGCGCACCTCGCTGCAGTGGTGGGCAGGCCCACCCGACACGCGGCGCGGGCTATCACCTTCGCGCATACATGCCGAGGGGCCGCCCATAAACTTGGATTGGTCGAATGTCACGCGCTGACCTCGCAGATCTGCGACGCCTCGGGCTGCATGCCACGAGCCAACCAGGCACGCACGTCAAAGCCTGGGCAGGTCTTCGTCCACTCGAACGGTTCCACCAGGCCGTCGCCATCGCCATCGGGCGACAGGTCGCGGTGGCCGCAGACGCCGCCGAACATGGTGTAGCCCAGCTTGCGCGTCTTGTCGGGCACGCGCTTGGGCGCGGCGCAGGGGATGCCGTAGTCCGACAGCAGCATGGACACCACCGCCTGCAGGCTCTTCCATTGCCCGGCGGTGTATTTGGCCTCGCGCTCGGCACCGCCTACCAGGCAGATGCCCACCGAGTTGGCGTTGAACTCGGCCGCATGCGCGCCCACCTCGGACACGGCCCGACCGAACCAGACCTCGCCGGTCAGGTCGATGACGTAGTGGTAGCCGATGGACGGCAGCTTGGAGCTGAAGGCGCGCACCGCCTCTGGCCGACGCCTGAACTGGCGTGCGGCGTGCCAGGCGTCAATGACCTGGGGCGCGTTCATGTAGCCCACCGAGCCGGGCTTGCCCTGCTGCAGCGGCTTGCCGCTGGGGGTGGCAGCGCAGTGGATGACAACCAGGTCAATCGACCGTGGCAGCGGTTGCCCGACTTGGCGGGCGATGGGTGTTTGGTTTGCGAGCATCTGCGGGATGTTCCCGCGTGCGCGCGATGGCGTCTATTAAAACGCTTTAGCTCTTCCGTCGAGAGCCAGCCTTGCCCTGGTGAAGTCTAGCGCCCCCAGGAAACGATTCTTCCATCCATGACGTGCAGGTAAGTCGGTCCGGCCATGTATGTGGAAACAACGCCGTCATGGCGGTTGATTTGCCCCTTTAGCTTGAAGTCGGCGACACACTCCTTTGCCCTTGACAGCGTCATGCCCACACGCGGCGAAAGATAGTCGTCGCCGCAAAGCGCCTTCCTCTTCGCGACGCGCTCATTTCCAGCTTTGGCCGTCGCAACCTCCCATTGCTTTTGTTCGTTTTGCGCTTTTACAGCGAGGGCGTTCTTCCGGTCCTGCTCATCGCGCCACTGTTGCGCGCGTTGGTCATTGACGCGCCGCTCTTCTTGCCTCTTGATTTCGGCTTGAGCTTGCTCCTGGTCGTAGATCGCCTGTCGGGTCGCGGCCTGTTCTTTCCGCCTTTCATTGTCTGCGTTCTGTTGCGCAGCGCGCTTCCTGAGGAGATCGCAAACGGCCGAATCCATTCTGTTGCCGTTGTTGTACAGGCATCGCTCCAAGTTCTCCCCGGCAGCAAATGCCGACGAGACCACAAAACAAAAGAGCGTCACAGCAAGTAACTTTTTCATAAATCACCATTCATGAGTAGAGGCCACCACGCGGCCGAGGATTGAAACATCAGTCACTTTGGCAAGGTTGATATCGTAGGGCTCAAAGCTCTTGTTCTCGCTGCTGACCCTCAGAATGCCTTCCGGCATCAATTGGCAGTACTTGACCAGCAACTCATCGCCCTGACGCAGCACATATGCAAATCCACTTTTCGGGGTGGTCTGGTTTTTATCGATAAGAACAGCATCACCATCAGAGAGCTTCCCCTCCATTGAGCTACCGACTACATCGATAACCAGCAGGCCTGATGGATTCAATCCGCGCTTGTTGAGCCAAGCCCGACTGAAGCACAGGCCGCCGACCGGAGAATCCTCGCCGTTGAGCGCGCCAGGGCCTGCGCTAGCCGCAACATGGTGTCGGGGTATAGCGACGAACTCTTCAGCGATGGCAGACGACGGGATTTCTCCAATGCGTCTCGGCCCAACGCCTGTCAAGACCCACGAGGGCATGAATTCAAACAGGTGAAAAACAGCGGCGAGAAGCTCGGCGCTCGGCGCGCGCGCGTTGCGTCCGCCGGACGTGTATGCCCTAAATGTGCTGTAAGGCGTGTTGACCTTTTCTGCGAAGTCTGTTGCAGACAACTTCGACGCCTCAACGACCTCTCGCAACCGAGCGGCTATTGCTGCGAGATCAAGACCGCTCGATTCCGGTGATTCTTCCATATGAGGCCGAGGTACTTAAACATAAAAACCGAACGATTCGGCCCGTTTAGTTTACGTCCCGGGGGGAGAAAAAAAGATGTAATTAATGCGAACGCTCATATTCGGGTAAATACCTGCTCGAATTCAGTCAATTTAATGTTGCAACGCTCATAAATGATCGCTATGATTCGTCTGGAATCGAGCAGTTTATTGAAAAGGCGTTTGTTTATGAGCACCAAGAGCGTTACCAAGAAGCGGAAGCCAGGCACCACTGCACTTGCACCAGCGGGGAAAACCTTGAGCGCGGCCGAAGTGAAGACGCGATTGCAGGAAAACGGCTTGACCCTCAAGGACTGGGCCGCACGCAACGGCTACGCATACGACACCGTAAGTTGTGTGGTTCGCGGGGTTCATCGGGCCTCCTACGGCGTCGGCCACCGCATAGCAGTTCAGCTCGGAATGAAAGAAGGGGCAGCATGAAGCCCCGGCTTAAATTGATGAACGATGGAACGCTCACCCTCGTCGCCCCCGGCCTCACTGGCAACAGTCCTCTGGCAACACGACGCCTGATCTGGCGTCACTACGGTTCACTCGCCGCCTTCGCCAGGCGCTTCAATCTGCGGTACGACATCGTTTGCGCCGCGACAGCCGCACGCACTGTTAACACTGGCAGCAAGGTTGCACACGTGAAGGCGATGTTGGGCTTGCCGGCTCGACAGAGCAGGCGTGAAGAGCGACGCCAGAACAGCAAGGCCCAGATTGCGGCAGCGCTCGCCCCGTACGCCCGCCTGCAGTGCGAGCCCATCGCCGCAGCACGCACCCCTTACGTCCGCCGTCCAACCAAGGCCAGTGCGCCCGAGGCTCCCGAAGCCCAGAGCGCCAGCGCCAAAGCTGGTACGGCGGGCACCCGCACTGGAGCCCGCACATGAAGTGGCTCTCAGCATCTTCCCTTGCCGGCCTGCCAGGCCTGCCAGGAACACAGCGCGGCGTGCTGATGCGCGCCCAGTCCGCAGGATGGGCATGCCGCCCGCGTGAAGAGGGCCGGGGCCGCAGCGGCTTCGAGTACCTGAGCACTGACCTGCCGCCCGAAACCCAGCAGGCCATCGCCGCCCAGGCGGCTGGCGCCGTCAAGCCCGCAGCCGACGCCATTGCCGCAGGCAAGCGCGCCAAGCAGATCGCCCAGGAGCAGGCCTGCGCCACGTCGATGGCGAAGTTCGGCATCGTGCTGGAAGCCAAGGGCGGGTTCGATCCGGCCCGCAACCCGAAGCTGGACCTGTTTCAACGCTTCGAGAAATACCACGCGCTGCGCGGCACGGCCGTCTGGCCTGCCATACAAGAATTTGTGCAGCTGTGGGGCGCCGGGCAGATTGAGGCGCACGGCAACACCCGCACCGCTTACCCAGCCATTCCGGCCAAGACGCTGGACAAGTGGTACCGGGCATGGCGCACCCAGGGTATTGAGGCGCTGCTGGAGCGCAAGCCCCGCAAGGACAAGGGCGAAAGCGCTTTAACCCGTGATGAAGACCTGCATGACACCTTCATTGCGGCCCTGGCCGAGATGCACGACCCGACAGCGCGCCAGATGCAGCGCGTGATCCGCAACCAGGTGGGCAAGGAACGCACACCATCAACCAGCACCCTCAAGCGCTGGCTGCGCGAATTCAAGGACAGCAACGCCCCCGCGCTGCTCATGTTCAAAAACCCGGACGGCTACAAGAACAAATACCGCTCGGCCTTCGGCTCGCAGATGGACGGCATCACCCGCCCCAACCAGCAGTGGCAGCAGGACAGCACGATTGGCGACGCCATGCAGCGCGCCGACCTGGCCTTCAACCTGGTGGACCAGAACACCGGCGAGATCCGCCGCCACGCCATCATTGCCAGCATCGACGTGTTCACCCGCCGCGCCCAGGTGGTGGTTGCACCGACCAGCAGCTCCAACGCGGTCAAGGCGGTCACCCGGCTTTGCATCCAGGCATGGGGCAAGCCCGAGCAGATCAAAACCGACAACGGCAAGGACTACACCGCCCAGGACTATGACTTCGCGCTGACCAGCCTGGGCATTGAGCACCGCCTTTGCACGCCTTTCAGCCCGGAGCAAAAGCCCTATATCGAGCGCTTCATCGGCACGATGATGCATGACCTCTTCCCCATGCTGGAAGGGTTTGTCGGCAAGAGCGTTGCCGAGCGCAAGGCCATCGACTCGGGCAAGAGTTTTGCCCAGCGCTTCGGCCTGGGCGGGCTGGATCTGCGCATGGGTGCCAGGCAGCTGCAGGACGTGATCAACGGCTGGCTGGACGAATACCACAACCGCACCCATTCAGAGCTTGGCTGCAGCCCCAACGAGATGGCCGAACGCCACACCACCCATGTGGTGCGCATGGACGATCGGGCGCTGGACATCTTCCTGATGGCGGTGGCCGGCAAGGGCACCCGTGTTGTCGGCAAGCGCGGCATCCCGCTGGACAAGGGCTGGTTTGCCGCCCCCGAGCTGGCCGCCCATGTTGGCAGCACGGTGCGCTGCAGGCAGGACGAACTTGACCTGGGCGCGCTGTATGTCTTTGCGATGGACGGCTCCTTTATCTGCCGCGCCCTGGACCACTCGATGCTCGGCATCAACCGCGCCGAGCTGGCCGCGAAGGCCCGCGCCATCGAGGCGTCCAACATCAAGCCGATGGTGGACAGGCTGCGCAAGGGCCTGAAGAAGGGCCTCACCCGCACGGCCGTGCAGGCGATCTACAACGACCGCGAGCGCGAAGCCGAAGCAGCAGCGGGCAATGTGCACCGCCTGGCGCCCCGCGTGCTGCAGCACACCACACCGGCCATTGATTCGGTGCTGGCCCACCTGGACACCACCAGCAAGGACGCCGACCGCGCCGCCGCCCTGGCCGCAATGGAGGACCAGGCCACCGCACCGGCCGCCGTACTGCCCCTGGCCAGCCCGAGCAGCCGCTACAGCGCCTGGGTGCGCCTGCAGGCCCGCAAGGACCGTGGCGAGGCCATCAGCGCCCGCGACCTGGACTGGTCAGCCAGCTACCAGACCAGCAAGGAATTCGCCTCGTGGCATGAGCTGCACGAAGGCACCGACCCGCTCGGGGAGGAAGCCACCGGATAACAAAAAGAAAGCCCACCAGCGCTGTCACGCGGGCGGGCTCCAGAGGAAGTGTCTCAACCAGCAATCAGTAAAGACGGAGAAAGTGTATGTCAAACAAAAGCAATGATCAATCCGACCTGTTTCAACCAGGTCAGCAAGTCGCCAAGCTCACCAACGTGGCTTTCGCCATCGAGGCGATCAACCAGGTGACCGATGTGGACGACCTCGGCGCGCCGCACATGGCGGTGTTGTACGGCCCGCCCGGCTTCGGCAAGACGCAGGCGGCCATGTACCTGGCGCACCCGCAGGGCCGCAACGCGGTGTTTGTGTCGATCCGCATGTTCGACACCACCAAGACGCTCGCGCAGCTGCTGTGCCTGGAGCTGGGCATCCAGACCAAAAGCCAGTGGCCGGTCTCCATGCTGTACGACCAGATCGTCAAGCGCCTGCAGCAGCTGGGCCGGCCGCTGGTGCTCGATGAGGTGGACTACATCGCCGAGAAGTCAACCATCGACTTCATCCGCACCATCCATGACAACACCACGATCCCGATCTTCCTGATCGGTGAGCAGGACTTGAAGCGCAAGCTGCTCTCGCGGCATGAGCGCTTCCATGACCGGGTGCTGGTCTGGAAGGAAGCCCAGCCCTGCGATGCGCTGGACGTCAAGAAACTGGCCGCCCACCATGCCGGCGAACTGAAGTTCACCCAGGACGTGATCGACGCCCTGGTGACCAAGACAGGCGGGGTGGCACGGCGCGTTTACAACGAACTCAAGGCCTTGCGCGAAGAGTGCAAGCGCGCCGGCACCGACACGCCCCTGCTGGCGATGCTGGGCACCCGCAGCGGCAAGGGGGCACGATGAGCCGCAAGTCCATCAACGTGGAGTTACGCGCGCTTAAAACGCCGCGTGAGCGGGTGTGGGAAGCCATGCTGCTGCTCAGCCGGGCGCCTGGTGTGCGCTTCGACAAGACATCGGTCCAGGACCACTGCAACCCGATGGTCAGCTGGACGCTGGTCGATGACTACTTTGACGATCTGGAAAAAGCCGGCTACCTCAAGCGGGTAGGCGGCACCGGCGTCAGCAAGGGCGTCATGGGCAAGCCCATCCAGTTCGTGCTGGCAAAGGTCCAGGGCGATGCCCCGCGCGTCAGCACCAAGGGCGAAAAGGTCACCCAGGGCGAAGGCAACGAGGCCATGTGGCGCGCCATGAAGGTGCTGTCCACCTTCGACTACACCGACATTGCCAAGGCGGCCACGCTGGGCACCCTGGTGGTCAAACCCTCGACGGCAAAAAGCTATGTCGCCCACATGGCGCGCGCTGGCTACCTGTCCACGGTGCGCGCGGCCAAGCCCGGCACACCTGCCAAGCACCGCCTGGCAAAGAACACCGGCCCGCACGCGCCGGCCATCACGCGCCGCAAGGTGGTCTTCGACCGCAACACCGGCGAGTTCGCCAACCTGGAAACAGCGCAGGAGGTTTGCGATGGCCTCGAATAGCCCACGCCTTCAAAGCGTTTTACCGGCCGACGTGAAGGCCGCGCTGCAGGCCGCAGTGAAGCGCTTCAACTCTCAAGTCAAGGTTGCCGCCGAACTGCACGTCAGCTCGGCCGTGATCAGCACGCTGCTGCGCGACAAATACCCCGGCAACGTCGAGACGATGGAGCAGCGCATACGTGGCCAGTTCATGGCCGAGACAGTGCGGTGCCCCGTGATGGGCACCTTGAGCAAGCGCAGCTGCCAGGACAACCAGGCGCTGCCCCAGGCCTTCACCAACCCCATGCGCGCCGCCCTGGGCCGCGCCTGCAAAACCTGCCCGAACCGAAAGGACATGACATGAGCCAGGCCAAACGCTTCGGCTGGATCAAACGCAGGGCTCGCCGCCTGCAGCGCTTTTATGGCGTCACTCGCAAGATTGCCGTCTTCGACGCGCGCCTGGACTTCCTGACCTTCCACGGGAGCCAGTCATGAACCGTCACTCTTTTTACCCAGGTGTCGTGATTCCGACCGTGCCGCCCCGGCGCAAGCAGCTGCAGCGCTTTTTGCGCTGGCTGGCGCTGTTCATGGCTGTGGCCTTGATGGTGCTGGGCGCCGTCAAGGTGATGGCCATCTTGTGGACGCTGGACGCCCAGCTGGACAGCGCTTTCATGCAGGGCATGCAGGCCGGTCAGCAGATGTGCGCAAGGGGGGCCTGATCATGCAATTCAAGAAAATGCCACCCAAGGGCGCCAGGCTCAACCCGCAGAGCAAGGCCATCGTCGCGCACCTGCAGGCGAACGGCCGCCAAACCTTCGACCAGCTGCATGTGCTGTTCAGGGAGCCGTCTTACCACCGCAGCAACGGCCCCAATGGGCATGTGCCGAACCCGGACTGGCTGCGTGCACGGCTGACCAGCCTGCGGCAAGGCGGCCATCTGTCGCGCGAAGTGCACGAGGGCGCCATGTACTACGTCGCCGGCTACCAGGCGGGCGAGCTGATTGAAGCAACGCCCAGGCAGGCCTTTGACGCCTACGTCACGCCGCCGCGCCGCATCTATGTGATGGGCGGCGACACCTATGTCCCACCCAAGCCAGCGCCGTGCCGCGATGGTGCGATGGACTTCGCCAACTGCCCAAGCATCGAGGCCGGCCGCGCCCGGCCCTTCATTCCCGGAAAGGTCATTCATGGGTAACGCTATCACTCAAGACACGCGCGCACTCTGGCTGATGCTGCAGCGCGATGGCGGCTGGTGGACGGTCGCCATGCTCACCCACCACTGGCGGCCGACCTTCCAGCCGTATGAAGTGCAGCAGGCCGTGGACGCCCTGGAGGCTGGCGGCTTCCTGGACAGCCGCGACCAGGCCGGCACGCGCATCTATGCCTTCACTTCCAGCTGCAAGAGCCTTCCGGACCTTGCCGTTGCAGGCCAGCCAGGAGCACTGGCATGAACACGCAGCAGAACGACCAGGACATGGCCGCATCGATGGCGCGGGTTGTCGAAGCCGCCGAGCGGGTGGAAGAGCTGCTCAAGGATCTGCCGGCCCTGGTGCAGCTTGACGCGCTGTTTAGCGCCTACATGAAGCTGGGCCAGGCGCACGGCCAGCTTGAAAAGGTCGGCACCTCGCTGCTGGAGCTGGGCGGCCGCATCGTGTTCGGCCAGATGCTGCTGCAGAGCCAGCGGCCCGCGCGCACCACCGAGCCGGCACCCGGCCAGGCGGACTATCCGCCAGCCCCGACCACCCGCCAGTAACAGGAGCCATCCATGCAACTGCAGATCAACAAGGAACAGGTGCTTGCCGAGCTGCAGCGCCATGTCGGCCGCGAGAACGGCATCCACGGCCGCGACCTGGTCGCACGCATCACCGGCCAGGCCACCAACCAGCCGGCGCTGGAGCGGGCGGTGCGTGACTTCATTGTTGAGCTGCGCATGGACCAGCACCGCGTGTGCGGCTACCCGGCCAGCGGCTACTACATGGCCGCCACACAAAAGGAGTTTGACGACACCTGTGTCTTCCTCCTGGAGCGCGCCAGCACCACGGTGGACCAGGTGGCCGCCATGAAGGGCCGCTTTGCCCCCGACCTCTATATCGAAATGGGCGTTCCCAGCCCTTCCAAAAAAACCGAAACCAGAAAGACCGTATGAGCAATCTCGACACCATCGACCTCGCCGCCAAGGCTCTGCGCGCAGCACGCGACACCCTGACCGACCGCGCCAACGCGCTGCATGACGATCTGGAGGCGGCCAAGCGCAAAGCCATGCGCGGCCTGCGCAGCGGCGTCGCCAACGTCGCCCAGGCCCAGGCCGAGTTGATCGCCGCCATCGACGCTGCGCCTGATCTTTTCACCAAACCCAAAAGCATGGTGCTGCACGGCCTGCAGCTCGGCTATCGCAAAGGCAAGGGCGCGATGGACTGGGGGGATGACGACAGTGTCATCAAGCGCATCCGCAAGCACATGCCCGAGCAGTTCGACGTGCTGGTGAAAACCACCGAGAAGCCGGTCAAGTCGGCCCTGGGCAACCTCACGGTTGAGGAGCTGAAGAAGATCGGCGTCACGGTCGAGGGCACCGGCGACGTGTCGTTTGCGAAAGACACAACCTCGGCGGTGGACAAGCTGGTCGCCGCGCTCTTGAAGGGCGCAGAAGAAGAGGCCGAATCGTGAGCCTCAATACATTCGACCGCGCCAAGGCGGTGCAAAAATTTCTGCCATCCAGCCAGCGGCCCGCGTGCCGCATGTGCACCCACCGCAGCGCGGGAGCTGTCCAGGGTGAGGGCCGCTTCCAGTGCATGAAGGGCGGCTTCTTCGTCAGCTCGTATTCGATATGCGATGCGTACCAGGAGAAGCCAATGCCGGGAGCATCGTCATGAGTGGATCTACCGCTGCCATCAACCTGGCTAATCTGCGCGCCTCGGTCAACTACCGGAAGCCCGCCAAGCCCCTGCCGCAGCCAGCCTGCAAAAACTGCAGCTTCTACCTCTGCGACCACGAAGACCGCGAAGGTGCGAAGGGCGTCTATTTCGAGACATCCAACAGCCGCTGCAGGCGTCACACCATGCCGGTCGGCCGCACCAGTGTGTGCGACACGCATGAGTTCAAGAACGCCGACCGGAGGGATGCATGAAAACCACCACCACCACCTGCACCAACTGCGGATGCACCGAGCTGCGCGCCTGCCCAGGCGGCTGCAGCTGGCTCGGCGTGAACCACCAGGACGGCACCGGCGTCTGCAGCCGCTGCCCAAAGCACCTCACGGCCTGGCGCGCGCAGCAGGCTGACCAGACAGCCCAAACCCGTGACGCAAGCCAGCGCGAGCTGCTGCAGATCGGCCCGACCGACATCTGAAAGGACGCACATGGACGCCGCATTGATCGAGAGCCTGGCGCTGATCGTGTTGATCGGCTTCCTGTCCTGGATCTTCACCCGTTTCGACTGATGTCTCCCTGATCACGCCAGCGGCCTGGAAACCGCAACCGGCTGATCTTCCCGCCCCGAGGCTTCGGCCTTGGGGCCTTTTAAACCGCTTTAAAGGCTGTCTTATGAACACTAAATTTACCGCCGCCGCCCAGGCCATCGCCGATCACTTCAAGGCCGCCGAAGCCCGGCGCGGCGAACCGTTCGCCGAGACCTTCATCGATCCGATGAATAACGATGCCGTCACACCCAACACGGCGGGCATCCCGGTCGCTCTGTTGCGCGCCCTGGTCGAGGCCCGCGATCCAGCGCCGGATTCTTTGCGGGTAGTTTTGTGCGACGTGGAGTCGGAGCGCCAACGACAGGACGCAAAGTGGGGCGGTCCAGAACATGACGACGGCCACGATACGCACACCTTCTGCCTGTTGATTGAAGGCTACACGGGCTGGGCGCGTGTCATGGCTGGAATGAACAGTCTCGCCAAAGCCCGTCATCGCCTTGTCCAGGTTGCCGCCTTGGCTGTGGCTGGATGTGAGTCCATCGACCGCGCCATCACTCGCGCTGCCAGCGGCAAAGGCGGTGCAGCATGAACTTCACCATAACCCTGCCGTTGTGGACTGTTCTGCCGCTGATCTTGAGCCTTGTCATGCTCGCAGTGGTCGCCTGGGTTTCCTTCAAGGATGACGACATAGGAGGAACGCTTGGCTTGCTGCTCGCCTTTGCGCTGATTTCCTGCATCTGGGCGCCGATTCTCTACGGCCGTTATGAGCGGTGGCTGGTCGTTCCGGTGTGGTTTTCGATAGCCTTTGCGTGGTCCTGCTGGCGCGAAAAATTCGAGCGGCAAGACCTTCCGTTCATCGCTACCTTTGTGCTTGTGCCGTGGCTCTTGGTTGTCTACGGGAGGCTCACAGCATGAGCCTGTCGCTCGACCTCTACTGGCTTGAGCTGTACCAGGCCGCGCGGCCGTGGCTCAACAAGGCCGTCCTGCACATGCAGACGCCCTATGCCTGGCTTGAGCTGTTCAGCGCGGCCTGCGCGCTCCTGGGTAGCCTGCTGCTGGCATTGAAGGGCAGGCGCGCAGGCTGGGGCTGGGTGCTGTTCGGTTTCAGCAATGCCGGCTGGATCGTTTTCGCCAATGGCTACGGTCATTGGTTCTTTCTGCTGCAGCAGATCGGGTTCTCCATCACCAGCGCCATCGGGATCTGGCGGTACCTGGTCAAGGTGCCACAGCCACAGCCGTTCGCCACCTTCACAGCGATGTCCGAATGGGCAGGGCCTATCGATATTGACCCGCGCCGGGTGACCCACCTCACGACCCTACAGTTTTACCGCACGGGCGGTCGGATGGGTCCGCTCGTGACGGAAGTTCACCTGGACAATGCCAAGTCAGTCAGGGTGCTGGAAAACCGGGCAACGGTCAAGGCGCGGCTGGGCGCGGCAGGAGTGCAAAGATGAACCGCACACCAGCAACAAAGAAGCCGGTGGCGATGTGCTGCGTCAGCATCGCTCATAACGACTACCTGTTGCCGGCTGACAAAGGCATGAAGCTGGTAGAGCTGCTGCAGTCGGCTTTTGAAACCCGAAGAGATTACGGCGATCGCGGCTACACCTACGCGATCGGCGAGCAGCCGAGCGTGGAGCTGTCCTTGGTCAAGGCGTCGCAGATCAAGGCGAGGCGAACCGACACCAATGCAGCCGGCCAGATGCTCCTGGGAGGGCCTGACTGATGCCTTTCTATCGAATCAACGGAATGACCGTCCACATGCGCGGCACAAAGCTGCCCCCAGCCTGCAGCGCAGCAGTCGGCCTGCTATGCAGCGACGGTGCGGCAATGCAACGCTGTCTCGCGCCTAGTGGTTTCCAGTGTGACTGGGACATGGGTGACGGTCGGACCTGCGATCGCCATATCTGCGCTGCGCATGCTCACCAGGTCGGCCCGAACCGGCACCTCTGCCCAATTCATATAACGCAGCTCGAAGACGGCTGTGAGCTGCTCGGTCCCTTTACGTCGCTGGTGCAGTCATGACCTTCATCGCCATTCGCACACGCCCGGTAGCTCTTGATGGCTGCCAGTGGCATCAGCCCGGTGATCTGCCCGACATCGTCGTCAGCTCTGGCGTTACCGGAATGTCCACCTGGGGCGTGCACAGCGCCTCGCATGGCTTTCAAAAAATCAACCCAGGGGATTGGGTCGTTTTTGAAGGTGGCCGTCACAGCCCTCGCGTATACGGGAACGCTAACTTCCACGCAAATTTTGAGATTGTCGAGCCATGAGCAAGCTAGCCCGCGACCACCGCAACAGCGACGTCATCAAGATCCAGATCGCTAAAAAGGAACTGAATCTTCCTGATGACCAATACCGCGCCATCCTGGTTGCCCAGGGCGGTGTGGACAGCTCTAAAGATCTGACGCACGAAGGCCGACAGCGCGTGCTGGCGTACCTTCAAAAGCAGGGCTGGAAGCCCAAGGCATCGACCAAACCAAAGCGCCCGGCCAGGCCCACACCGAAGGCCGACGCGCTGCCGCTGGTCAAGCGCATCCGCGCCCAGCTGATCAGCCTGGACCGCCTGCCCGACACCTATGCGGATGGCATCGCCAAGCAGATGTTCGGCGATGCCGCACCACAGTTTTTCGAGTGGTGCCCAATCCGCGACCTGGAGCGAATCTCCCAGGCTTTGAGCTACCAGCAAAACCGCACAGGAGCGCCCACAAAATGAGCACCGAACTTGTCGAAAACCAGTCCACTGTGAGGCGCCACCACCTCCTGGCTGACATGGCCGAAAAAGCCGCGCTGCGCCTGATCGATGTCCACGGCATGGACCGCGAAAAGGCCTGCGACGTGGGCAACGAGCTGGCCGATTTCCTGGCTAAAAACTGGCGCGGCCAGCACATCTATTTCAACGCCGACACGCAGTTCTATTTGAGCAAGCGCGACATCGAGATTTACCACCGCATGGCGCGCGGAAACGCCTATGAACTGGCGAAGGAATACGGTCTCAGCTACGTCAGGATTTACCAGATTTATAAGCGCGTCCTGGCCGAGATGCGCGCCCGCAACCAGCCAGGTCTTTTTGAGGAGGTTCACCTGATCGAGGCGAAGTTATCCACAGGCAGCGAGGAGGGCAATTAAGATGGACTTCGCTTCCGAATTGGTTGGAGCCGCCATTGGTAGCCAATTCGGAAGTGGTGTTCCGAATTGCCGGTGTAGCATGGCCGCCATGCCTGCTCACCGTCCACCAGCCGCCACACCAGGCCAAGCCGCTGACGCTGCGAGCGGCCTCCCAGCGTCAGGCGCCCTCAACGGGGCTTTAAAGAGCTTTGAAGCCGACCGGGCCAGGGTGTTATTTCAATCCCGCCGGGCTGGGAAGACGGCCCGCCAGATCGCCCCACACGGCCCGATTTATCGTGGCCCGACCCGGTTGGAGCTTGAACCCCTGAAAACGCCTGTAAAGGCCTGATTTCATTGGTTTTGTCCCGCCTCGGCCCATTTGATCCCGCCCTATCCCGTTTCCCCCATGATCGTGGTCTTGCACACATGTGCGATGGGATTACACACGGACTGAGGAGAGTGCCGCGCCATCAAAACGACAAAACCCGCATGAAATCCAGATTTCATGCGGGTTTGGAATATGGTGGCCTGGGGCGGAATCGAACCACCGACACAAGGATTTTCAATCTGTCCATGTAGCTTTTTGAATCAATAGGCTGGATGGATTTCCATCTACAAACGCGTCGTTATTGCGTCTTCTGGGCTCCCTCTCACAATGGGTCAGCCTTTGCGTTTTGTAGAAGGCCTTTCTCTTTGATAATCGACCATTTCCATAGCGAGCGCATCGATGAGAGCCAAAGGCGGGATGGGCCGTAGAATTCCTCAACCCCTCAATTCACAGCACATGGCAGCCGAGACCCCAAAAAACAGCAATCCCAGCAGTGATGCGCCCGGTGCATCAACTGCAACGGGTGTCGTGGCGTATCCGGAAGTGACTTTGCGTGACATGAGAGCTGCGCTAGGCGCTGCGCCCGAGTCGCGTTTAGGTGAACGCGTTC
>Ga0208513_100149_pt1 | contig 31094 bp, 28 predicted proteins | sample LakWasMet45_HOW7_2_FD_183883 | JGI IMG/M metagenome (GOLD analysis project Ga0208513, IMG submission 183883) | Freshwater sediment methanotrophic microbial communities from Lake Washington under simulated oxygen tension - Sediment Metagenome... | ecosystem: Environmental > Aquatic > Freshwater >...
GTAAAAAATGTACAAACTGGGCGCCTTCAAAATACTTTTCATACGGCATGTCCATTAACGCGATGGCCAGGCAGGTCAGAATGACCGAAATCGCCACCGGGTTGACCAGTGGATGCCGCTTGGCGCGCACATACAGCAGGTAACCTAACTGGTAAGTGGCCAATGTGATAATCAGCGCAAACAGCGGGTCACCAGAAAGATAGACCCAGATGTCGGAAATCGGGATGCGCTTATTCATGGCGATGTCCCTTATGCATAGTGATGTGTTTATTGCGCTTGAGCGAAAAGTACCAGAACACTTTAAGCACCAGCGCGGTGACAGCAATGGTGAGAATGACGCTGACCAATAATGCTGTGCTCACCGCTAATGCATGGGTTTGCAACTCTGGTAAAAACAGCAATACGCCGACCGATGCCGGCACAAACAGCAAGCCCAGATGCTGGCGAAAGCTGTCTGCGACCAGCGCCAGGTCGCTATCCACCTGTTTTCTTAAACATAAAAAAGCCAATAGCAACAGCAGGCCAAGCACCGGGCCTGGAATGCCGGGTAAAAAGAATTTACTCAGCAGCTCGCCCAGGCCTTGCCACAAAAAGAGTTGAACCAAACCTGATATCATGCAGTCCTCTCAGATGCCCAGGCGAGCGGACTACCGCTCATGTTGATGCCTGGAATTATTGATACATAGAATGCCGCGATGTTAATGTCATTTTTCCGATTCGACTATATTTTTTTGCGCCGTGTTTTTTTCATACTCGCTGTATGCGGGATGCCACAAGCCATGGCTGACACCGAAGAAGATGGCCGTTACTGGTTTAGCATCTACACCCAGGGCAAATTACCGGCAGAAAACTTTTACTGGAGCATGGATACGCATCCGCGCTGGCGCAACGAAGGCCAGCATTTTGACCAATTGATCCTGCGGCCATCGGTGTTTTATAAGTTCAATCCCAAGGCCAGCGTCTGGCTGGGCTATGACACCATTATCAGCCATCCGCCCGGCCAGTCGTCGCAGCGCGAAAACCGGCTATGGGAGCAGTTTCAGTATCAGTTTGATGCTGTCGCCAATGTAACTTTCACCAGCCGCACGCGCTTTGAGCAGCGGCGGCGTGAAGACTTTCAGGATGTTGGTCATCGCTTGCGGCAGATGGTGCGCGCAACCATGCCCTTGCCAGTGCATCCTAAGTTATCGCTGGTGATGTTTGACGAATTGTTTATTAACCTGAACCAGACTGAGTGGGGTGTGCACCGTGGCATCGACCAAAACCGCTTGTTTATCGGAGCCAACTGGAAGTTCAGTGATTTCTCCAATCTCGAAACGGGCTACCTGCATCAGTACATCAACACGCGCAGCGTTGATCGCGAAAATCATGTGCTGATGACCACGGTACGTTTTAACTTCTAGTACCTGCGTTGCCTCGGCATCGTTTGCCGGGCTGCGTGGCGCCTTGTGATAAAATATCGCTTTTGTTTTCAAGTTGATACGCATGCCGCAACTGCCCATCTCCGCCACTGAACAATGGTTACGTGACGCGCTTTCCAAGCGCATCCTGATTCTGGATGGCGCAATGGGCACCATGATTCAGCAATACAAGCTGACCGAGGCTGATTATCGCGGGGCGCGCTTCAAAGACTTTCAAGGGCCGCCAGGCGAGCGCGAGTTGTTCGTCAAAGGCAACAACGAGCTGCTGACGCTGACACAGCCACAGGTCATCCAGGAAATCCACGAAAAATACCTGGCGGCCGGGGCCGATATCATCGAAACCAACACCTTTGGTGCCACCAGCGTCGCGCAAGACGATTACCATATGGCGCATCTGGTGTATGAGATGAACGTCGAATCCGCCAAGTTAGCCAAGGCTGCCTGCGTCAAATACAGCACACCGGACAAACCGCGCTTTGTTGCTGGCGCTTTGGGCCCTACGCCAAAAACCGCTTCTATCTCTCCCGATGTAAACGACCCAGCCGCACGTAATGTCAGCTTTGACCAACTGGTGACTTCATACCACGAACAGATCCGTGGCCTGGTGGATGGCGGTGCCGATATCCTGATGGTGGAAACCATTTTCGATACGCTCAACTGTAAAGCGGCGTTGTTTGCGATTGAGACCTTCTTTGATGAGCAGGGCAAGACCTGGCCGATCATGATTTCCGGTACGGTGACCGATGCTTCCGGCCGTATCCTGTCTGGCCAGACCGTGACCGCCTTCTGGCACTCGGTACGTCATGTGAAACCGCTGACTGTTGGTTTGAACTGTGCCCTCGGTGCGACACTGATGCGTCCTTATGCTGAAGAACTGAGCAAAGTCGCCGATACCTTTGTTTGCATCTACCCCAACGCCGGTTTGCCTAACCCGATGTCTGACACCGGCTTTGATGAAACGCCTGATGTGACTTCCAGCCTAGTGAAAGAGTTTGCAGACAGCGGCTTTATCAATATTGCCGGGGGTTGTTGCGGCACGACGCCAGACCATATCAACGCGATTTACAACGCGATTAAAGCTTTGCCGCCGCGTCAGGTGCCTACTCTGCCGATCACGACAAAACTGTCTGGCTTAGAGCCATTTATCATTGATGAACGCTCGCTGTACGTCAATGTCGGTGAGCGTACCAACGTCACCGGCTCCAAAGCGTTTGCGCGCATGATCATCAACGAGCAATACGAAGAAGCACTGAGTGTGGCGCGCCAGCAGGTAGAAAACGGCGCGCAAGTGATCGATATCAACATGGACGAAGGCATGCTGGATGCGGTCAAGGCCATGACACACTTCCTCAACCTGGTCGCTTCAGAGCCTGATATTGCGCGCGTGCCTATCATGATCGACTCCTCCAAGTGGGCGGTGATTGAGGCGGGTCTCAAATGTGTGCAGGGTAAAGCCATCGTTAACTCGATTTCGATGAAAGAAGGCGAAACTGAGTTTTTGCGCCAGGCAAAATTGTGCCAGCGCTATGGCGCCGCGGTAGTGGTGATGGCATTTGACGAAACCGGTCAGGCCGATACTTATGCGCGTAAAACTGAGATTTGCAAACGTGCTTACGACTTGCTGGTGGGCACTGGTTTCCCGCCAGAAGACATTATCTTCGACCCGAATATCTTTGCTGTGGCGACGGGCATTGAAGAGCATAACAACTACGCAGTAGACTTTATCGAAGCCACGCGCTGGATCAAGCAGAATTTACCTTACGCCCGTATTTCCGGCGGTGTGTCCAACGTCAGCTTTAGCTTCCGAGGTAACGAACCCGCGCGTGAAGCCATCCATACCGTGTTCCTTTACCACGCCATCCAGGCGGGCATGACCATGGGTATCGTCAATGCTGGCATGGTCGGCGTCTATGACGATATTCCGGCCGAGTTGCGTGAGCGCGTCGAAGACGTGGTGCTTAACCGTGTGGTCGATCCGGATAATCCACTGGCCGCGACCGAGCGTATGATTGAGATTGCCGGTACTTTGGTGGCTGGCGGCAAAAAGGCGGAAGCCACATTGGCCTGGCGTGGCACGCCAGAGCAGCCGGTGCCTGCGAGCAAGCGCCTGGAGTATGCGCTGGTGCATGGTATCACCGACTTTATCGTCGCCGACACCGAAGAGGTGCGCCAGGACATTATGAATAAGGGTGGTCGCCCCATTCATGTCATTGAAGGTCCGCTGATGGATGGCATGAATGTGGTCGGTGACTTGTTCGGACAGGGCAAAATGTTTTTGCCGCAAGTCGTGAAGTCGGCCCGTGTGATGAAATCTGCCGTGGCGCATTTGATTCCGTTTATCGAGGAAGAAAAAGCCGCTGAAGAGCGCCGTACTGGTTTGGTTGCCAAACCTAAAGGCAAGGTGGTGATTGCTACCGTTAAAGGCGATGTGCACGATATCGGCAAAAACATCGTCTCCGTCGTGTTGCAGTGCAACAACTTCGAAGTGGTGAATATGGGCGTGATGGTGCCCGCCGCTGAAATCCTGGCCATGGCTAAAGCCGAAAATGCCGATATCATTGGCTTGAGCGGCCTGATTACACCGTCACTGGAAGAAATGGCCTATATCGCCAAAGAAATGCAGCGCGACCCGCATTTTGTCGAAAACCAGACGCCGTTACTGATTGGCGGCGCAACGACTTCGCGCGCGCATACCGCAGTAAAAATTGCGCCTAATTATGAAGGCCCGGTGATTTATGTGCCGGATGCGTCACGTTCAGTCAGTGTCATGCAAAACCTGCTGACGCCGGAAACGCGTGGCGCTTACCTGGCCGAGATCCAGGCCGATTACGAAAAAGCGCGCCACCAGCATGCCAATAAAAAAGGCGTGCCGATGTTAAGCCTGGCCGATGCACGCGCCAATGCGGCCAAAGTCGAATTTACAGGCGACAAGGCGCCGGTGAAGCCCAAATTTATCGGCCGCCGCGTATTCAAAAATATCGACCTGGCATTGATCGCACAATATATCGATTGGGGCCCGTTCTTCCAGACCTGGGATCTGGCCGGTTTTTACCCTGCCATTTTGAAAGACGAGATTGTCGGCGAGGCGGCGACCAAGGTATTTGCTGAGGCGCAGGTCATGCTGAAGCGCATCATCGATGGCCGCTGGTTAAGTGCTAATGGTGTGATTGCTTTGTACCCTGCCAATCAGGTCAACAGTGATGATATTGAAATTTATACCGATGACACTCGCAGCCAGGTCGCGCTGACCTGGTACGGCATGCGCCAGCAAACACAAAAGCCAGTCATCGACGGCGTAGCCCGCCCCAACCAGTGCCTGGCGGATTTTATCGCGCCGAAAGGCGTGGACGATTATATCGGGCTGTTCGCCGTGACGGCGGGTCTGGGCATGGAAAAACGCCTGGCGGACTTTGAAAAGAATCATGATGACTACAATGCCATCATGTTCAAATCGCTGGCCGATCGCCTGGCCGAAGCCTTTGCCGAATACATGCATGAACGCGTACGGCAAGACCTGTGGGGATATGCCGCGAGCGAGGCCTTAGACAAAGAAGCGCTGATTAAAGAACAATATCAAGGCATCCGCCCGGCGCCTGGTTACCCGGCCTGCCCGGATCACACGGTCAAGGAGGATATGTTCAAGGTGCTGCAAGCCACCGAAATCGACATGCTGCTGACCGACAGTTACGCCATGCTACCAGCCGCCGCGGTGAGTGGTTTCTATTTTGCGCATCCTGAATCCAGGTATTTCAGTGTGGATAAAATAGGCAATGACCAACTGGAGGATATGGCGAAACGGCGTAATGTGGATAAGGATTGGCTGGAGCGGTGGTTAGCGCCTAACCTTGGGTAATGGGTTTGTGGGTTGAGCGAGAAGGGCGTACTGAGAGGTACGCCTTTTTTGTTTTTTTGGGATGGTTGGAGAAGGTTATTCTTTATATGTAGGGTTGGCGGGTTGATTGGGAGGTGGCTTTTCGCTTTTGCAGCGAGTTACTTTTCTTTGCTTGCCCAAAGAACAAGTAACCAAAAGAAAGTGCACCCCAACTTCCGCTTTTATCCTGTGCTACTCGGTTTGCCGGGCGTCCATCGAAACTCGCCCTGACAAGCCACACAGAACGTGGCTTGTTGCGGAACTCGGACAGCCGATGGCCGAAGAACTCCCGTCAATCCTGCGTTGCTCGGCGCGGCAGATGGGGACCCCTAACACCAAGTGAGCGCCACGGTTTGGGGCTGTTATTAGCAACCTTTTAACTTTCTCAGTTGCTAGTTTAGTGAGATAAATCCCATTCCATCACGCTGAGTAGCGGAGACAAAATAAGAAGAAAGGGAGCGACTGTCCGAATCCCGCAGCAGCTCACGGGTTTTGTGAGCTGCCAGGTTGAGTTTCGTGACCGCTTATTTTGTTGAGCAACGCAAGGGAGCCTTTAGGCCGTGATGGCTGGGTGCCCTCCTCTTTGGTTACTTTCTGAGGGGCAAGCATCAGAAAGTGACTCGCCTAGAGGCGAAATAAATCTATTGATATTAGGTGTGATTGCAATCGATTAGTGAGCACTAGGTAGCAATTGATCTATTGCTACCATCAATCTCTGTGTTGTCCCTCTATGCTGCAACGTAAACCCCTTCGCCGCTTGCGACATCGCCTGCACTTTCATTTTATCCGCCGCCAACGTTGCAATCATGCCATGTAGCTCAGCTACATCACTTAATTGCACTGCCGCATTCGCCGCGACCGCTGCCTGCGTCACTTGCGCAAAATTAAACATATTTGGCCCCAATATCGTCGGCACACCCATGGCCGCTGCTTCAATCAGGTTCTGTCCACCCAATGGCTGCAAGCTGCCACCCATCACCGCGAAATCACTCGCCGCGTAATAGGTATACATTTCGCCCATGCTATTGCCCAGCACCACCTGTACATCGCCATTCAAGGGCTGCACCAGCTCCGTACGCAATACATAGCGCAGACCGCGTGCCTTGAGCAGCGATTCGACTTCAGCAAAGCGTTGCGGGTGGCGTGGCACCAGCAGGGTGAGTACATCGGTGCCTTGTACGGCATTGAGTATCAATGATTCTTCGCCCTCACGCGTACTGGCAGCCATGAATACGGTGCGATCTTTACCCAATAGCTGGCGTAATGCTGCACCTTTGGCCGCGCTGTCTTCTGGCGGCGTGACGTCAAATTTTAAATTGCCACAGATGACCGGATGTTTTGTACCCAGCGTTTGCAGGCGTTCGGCATCGGCGGCGGTTTGTGCGGCGACCAGGGATAGTTGTTGCAGGCCGCGGCGCGTGAGGCTACCGAGTTTTGCGTAGCCAGCGGCCGATTTGGGTGAGAGGCGCGCACTCAGTAGCGCCATGGGAATATTCAAACGCGTGGCCTGGTCGATGGCATGGAACCATAGCTCGGTTTCCATCAATAGCCCTAATGAAGGCTTGAAGTATGTCAGGAAGCGTTTGGTCGCGCCTGGTGTGTCGACGGGCAAGTAAGCTTGCAATACGCGGCCACTGGCGATCTCCTGGCCAAATAACTGGCGACCCGTCTCACGGCCGGTGGGGGTGCCGTGGGTCATGAGTAATTGGTGTTGCGGGTAATGTGCCAGCAGCGCATGAATCAGCGGCTGTGTCGCACGTGTTTCACCTACCGAAACACAATGCACCCAAATCAGCGGCGCGCTGACGGTTTGTGTGTAAAAACCATAGCGTTCGCCGACATGCTGGCGGTATTCGGGTTGCTTGAGGCCGCGCCAGAATAGCTTGAGCGGCAGCAGGGCGGCTACCGCGAACATGAGCAGGGTATAGACGAATCTTGGCATGGCGTTATTCTCGCATATTTGCGCTGACATCTCGCCTGCACGCACCAATCAAATGCATGCAAAACACGAGAGTGATGACTCACCTATGCCTGAGGCCTTGTGGTTAAAGTGATTGCAAGAATGCAAGCAATACGCACCAAAAAAAGGCGTAAAAAATCGATTGACGTCAACAAAGTATAGGCATAAATTACTGCCAGCAACACAAGATGTTGTGTTTGGTTGAAGCCGCATCTCAATCCATAGCGTGCGGCAATATAAGCGTGCAAACGCTTGTTTCAAGCCAATCTTCGTGCCAACGCGTTGTCAGCCGCAGGGGTTTTTCCGGTTCACAGCGCGTTATCAATTAATAAGAATCGCCAAAGGTGGGAGAGCTCGATGCTGAAAGCAGTTGAACAAAAGAAAGTCCATTCAGAAGAGGTCGCGGCCGAGATTCCGGTGCAGCCTGTCTCACTTGATATCTGGGATAAAAAATACCGCCTGAAAACCAAATCTGGCGAGCATGTAGACCTGGATATGGACGATTCTTACAGCCGCGTGGCGCGTGCACTGGCTGACGTCGAGACCACCGAAGAGAAAAAAACCGAATGGCACGAAAGATTTCTGTGGGCGTTGCGCCGTGGCGCGATTCCGGCCGGCCGTATTACCTCCAACGCCGGTGCGCAAGAGCATAAACCAGCCACTTCTACCATTAACTGCACCGTGTCTGGCGTGGTAGAAGACAGCATGGACAATATTCTGGCCAAGGTACACGAAGCTGGACTTACTTTAAAAGCGGGTTGCGGCATTGGTTACGAGTTTTCAACGCTGCGTCCAAAAGGCGCATTTGTCGCCGGTGCCGGTGCCTACACTTCCGGCCCACTGTCGTTTATGGATATCTACGACAAAATGTGTTTCACCGTCTCATCTGCCGGTGGCCGTCGTGGCGCTCAAATGGCGACGTTTGATATCAGCCATCCGGACGTGACTGACTTTATCAAAGCCAAACGTGAAAATGGCCGTTTGCGCCAGTTCAACCTGAGCTGCCTGATTACCAAAGAATTTATGGAAGCCGTCAAAGCGGATGATGAATGGCGTTTGGCTTTCCCTGTGACCGAGAAAGAAGCCATTATTGACGGCCTCAACGTCAACGACGAGTCACAAGTCGTGTGGCGTGACTGGCCAATCAAAGGCAAATACCTGACCAAAACCGAAGGCCCTGAGGCCGGTAAAGTCGCTTGCCGCATCTACAAAACCATCAAAGCGCGCCGTCTGTGGGATGTGATCATGTCTTCCACCTACGACTTTGCCGAGCCAGGTTTTATCCTCATTGATCGCGTCAATGAAATGAACAACAACTGGTTCTGCGAAAACATCCGCGCCACCAACCCTTGTGGCGAGCAGCCATTGCCACCTTACGGCGCCTGCCTGCTGGGTTCTGTCAACCTGACCAAGTTCGTGCGGCAGCCATTCACTGACGAAGCGCATTTTGACTGGGACGAATACCGCGAAGTGGTCGGCGTATTTACCCGCATGCTGGACAACGTGGTGGAAATCAACGGTTTGCCATTGGAACAGCAGCGCCAGGAAATCGCCCGCAAACGCCGTCACGGCATGGGCTACCTGGGCCTGGGTTCAACCCTGACCATGCTCAAAATGAAATACGGTGAAGAAGACTCAGTGAAATTCACTGAAGAGGTCACCCGCATCATGGCCGAAGTAGGTTGGGAAGTCGGCGTGCAACTGGCTGAAGAAAAAGGCCCGGCACCGATTATGGACGAGAAATTTGAAGTCACCGCCGACATGCTGCGCGTGCGCCCGGAAATGGCCGCTGATGGTATTAAGGTCGGCCAGAAACTGGCTGGTAAAGTGTTGCTGGGTAAATACAGCCGCTACATGCAGCAATTCCCCGAAGGTCTGCGTAACCAGATCGCGACCAAGGGTGTACGCTTTACCCATCACAGTTCCATTGCGCCAACCGGCACGATTTCACTGAGCCTGGCCAACAACGCCAGCAACGGTATCGAGCCTAGCTTTGCCCACCACTATGCCCGTAACGTCATCCGTGAAGGCAAAAAGTCCAAAGAGAAAGTCGATGTATTCAGCTACGAGCTGCTGGCTTACCGTGAACTGGTGAATGCGAACGCCATGCCGTTCAGCGACAAACCGGAAGAGCAGTTGCCGGATTATTTCCTCGATTCATCCACCATCATGGCCAAAGCCCACGTCGATATTCAGGCCGCTGCACAAAAATGGATTGATAGCTCCATCTCCAAAACCATTAATGTGCCCACCGATTACGACTTTGAGGATTTCAAAAATATCTACCTCTACGCGTATGACAAAGGCCTCAAAGGTTGTACGACTTTCCGTTTCAACCCTGAAGCATTCCAAGGCGTATTGGTGACCGAGAAAGACCTCGAAAGCACCACTTACAAATTCACGCTGGAAGATGGCACCGAGATCGAAGCCAAAGGTAACGAAGAGATTGAGTACGATGGGGAAATCCACACCGCGGCCAATTTATTCGACGCATTTAAAGAAGGCTATTACGGAAAATTTTAGTGTTTGCTTGCTGCGCTCGCCATTGCGGCGTTAAAAAGCAGTTTAAATCCTCATGTACTATTTGTACACTCCGGTTTAAAACCGCTTTTCGCCTGGCACTGGCTTCGCTCGCAACGGCAACCATCTAAAATTTTGAAATGAATTTTTGGACTGAATTTATAAAGAACTGAGCACTCCAATAGGGAGAACAACATGGCAATCAAAATCGACAAAAAAATCACCGCCTACAAACTGGTGACCGATGAAGACAAAAAAGCAGCCGAGGCCGCCGCAGCGCCTGTCGCAAACATCATTCAAATGGGTGAGCCATTGAGCCGCCCGGATATGCTCGTGGGGAACACCTACAAAATCAAAACGCCGGTGACCGAGCACGCGCTCTACATCACCATCAACGACGTCATCATGTACGAAGGCACGCCACAAGAGCACCGCCGTCCGTTCGAGATCTTCATCAACTCCAAAAACATGGAGCACTTCCAGTGGATCGTCGCGCTGACCCGCGTCATGTCTGCCGTGTTCCGCAAAGGTGGCGATGTCACCTTTTTGGTAGAAGAGCTGAAAAGCGTGTTTGAACCTTCAGGCGGCTACTTCAAAAAAGGCGGCAAATTTGTGCCTAGCCTGGTGGCCGAGATTGGTGAAGTAGTTGAAAAACACCTGCAAGAAATCGGCATGCTGAAAAAACCAGGCTTAGACGAACACCAGCAAAAACTGGTAGAAGAGAAAAAAGCGGAATACCTGGAAAAACACGCCAAGTCAGGTGATGAATCAAACGACGAAGGTTTTCCAAAAGGCGCACAGCTTTGTAAAAAGTGTAATACCAAAGCAAGCATCTTGATGGATGGATGCATGACTTGTTTAAATTGTGGTGATAGTAAGTGCGGTTAATGACCTAATTTTTTTATTATGTATTATAACTAAGCCCGCTTTTGCGGGCTTAGTTATCTAAAGCGCTTATTAAAGTTATGGATGATTGAGTATTTCACCTTTTGCTGCCAATTAACCAATTACGAAACTTAGCTATCATCTTAGAAAAGAAGCCTAAGTTCTTGCTTGGCAATGACTTTGGAGAATTTTTCTCAATAGCTTCAGTCGCTGAGTTTTTTTGTGCAATGTATCGACGATTGTCGACTTTGTCTTTAGCTTTAACAGCTTCGATTCTTTGCCTAGACATTTTGCCCGCATCCAGTACTCGATTCTCTTTAATCCAGTAATGTGATTGGCAGTCGAATTTCCAATTGCCTATAGAGGGATGTAGCGATACGCCATTTTTAGATTTCGACAAATGCCATTTAGAAGGTTTCAAGGGGGTTAATACTTCTTCTCCACATCCGCAACAACAAGCATGAGCGGCACTTGCGTACTCCTCACTGATGTATAAGACTCCCTCTTTTAACTGATCCGGAAAGCTGACTACGTATTCGGGTTGAAGATAGTTTATTTTCACAATTACTCTCGTTTGCTAGTCAGTAAATTGCTCCAGGATGCCTTGTACTTTATCGTCTCAGCTTTAGTTTCGTCAGTATAAAAATCAAGAAACTGTTTATACCTTATGACAGCTAACATTGCATTCAAGGCATTCAATTCAATAAGCTGAATATTATTGTAAACGACGTCCTCACTATCCTCTGCCGTTGGCAATGTGTTGATTAAATCTACGGTATCAGGAGTCACTAAAGTAACTCTTGCACGAGCTTGTAGTTGAACAGTTTCAGGTATCTTATCAACACCAATACCTACATCAATGAAAGATATACGTCTAACAGATAGATAGTTAGCAATTAACCCTCTTGAAGGGCCATGATCAACAGCGATGAAAACGAAATCACAATTATCAAGCTCTTGAATATTACTCTCGTCTATGCGGACTGGATGGCCAGTTATTCCACTTCTCATTTGACCATAATGAGTTGCAAAATGATGTGCTTTATAACTAGCGTTGAATGCTTGTCCAGGGCTGAGTGCACCAGGCATACGGAAGGCGTTGTGTGGTTCAAGTTTATCCCCATCAAAAATATGAATTTCTTGGATGGGCATTTTCACAATCGCATCAAGGATAAAGCTTCCAGTACCACCAACTCCAACAATGGCTACTTTGGATTGCCTAAGTTTGTTCTCATATTCGTCCAGACCAGATCGAGCGATCGCAGTATTGGGGAAATAGAAAACTGAGGGCCTCGCATTGACTTGAAGTCGCCCAAGATGATTTGCGCGAGCTGATGGGTCAATATCACGTGCATGACGAGAAAGCTTGTTCGCATAGTGATTCATCTTAACTCGAAAGCTTGCCAATAGACGTGCAAGAGCTTCAGGGTCATCTGGTTTATTTGAGAATCTGCATCGCACTTGTCGCTCTGCTATTGTTAGTTGAGATGTATCTGCCACGAGCCCTGTTTCTAAAGATTTCCCTTGAGCCGTATGCGGTATAAATCCTGTAAACCAAACCGTGTGATCGTTGTTTAGTTGGCTGATTCCGTTGACTATTGAAAAAGGCGATATTATATCGCCGTAAGCAATTACACCTTCGGCGGTACAATAAGGAATGTTCTCAACAATGAGGTACCGATCATCTATGATGACGACGGAATATCCGTCGTCGATTAGCCCTTGGATATCGTCATTAGGAGCGATTGGATTTGCCAGCATCAAACTTCATCCCATTTTCTACTGGAACAGATTGTCCTGGATTGAGCTCACCGGCTTTATTCCCATGAGTCCAATCAACATCATACAAACTTAGGTCAACAGTATTTGGGTCAATACCAGCGAGCTCAAGTATCTGTTCAAATGAAACTGTTGGTCCAGCGACCTTTTTCGGTCTTGTGTTAACGATAATATTAAATTCGTGCGGTTGTTGTGCCATTTTTTAAAGCCTTTCAAACAAAAGGTAAGATACAAATAATACATTTTTAATGCGTAACGATTTGGTGAGTATCAACATTTAGCCACCAATTTCTAGTAGCTAGAAGATGTAACGCTTTAATCTCCTGTCGTGTTCGTTCTCACATTCAACTTCCATCGGATCTTGCCTTGATGTGCTGTATGTTGGTGATGGTTCTGTGGTGGAAATGGGTCATCTTTGTTCGATGTGATTTCTTTTTTACAGCCGGCACAAATATAAATACCAGATACGGGTACTGTATCGCTTGGCTCATAAGTATTTTTCCACCAAAGTTGAGATGGCTCAATTTCTTTGAGTACTGAATGGCTTGCATAGTTAGACATTCTATTTTTCCTTCCTAACGCCTTTGAAAGGTGACTTATCGGTGGTTTTAACATCCATAAAGCGCCCAGTCTCTGAGTCTCTTTTAACCCAGTGACCAGAAGGCGTTTGAGTTTGTGATCGGTCTTTAACTGCGCCATTACGATGTCCATCACCTTTTGGTGGATTTGTGGCCATTTGCTATTCCTTTCCTCACTTTGATTAACTTGACTAAAGATACTTTTGGTTACAGAATCTGTTTCACATGTAAGACAGATTGCATTTTGCACATCATTGTTTCACTTGTCAAACACATTAATGTTTTACATGTAATACAAAGGAGAGAGATGAAGATCGATTTATTAGCTGAAAATACTTTGCGGAAGCGAAGTAATAAAGGCGTTCGAGAAGCTGCAAAAGAAATTGGAATTAGTCCTGCTACGTTATCAAGAGTGGAAAATGAGAAGGTTCCAGATTTAGAGACTTTTGGAAAAATTTGTCGCTGGCTAGGGGACGACCCTTCAATCTACTTAGGGCTGCCACAGCAAAACTCTACATCACAAGTTCGTGTTCATTTCAAAAAAGAAAGTGCAATCTCATCTGATACAGCAAAAGCTCTAAGCCAAATGATTCTTTTAGCTCAACAAGTACTGTTAAATGAAAATCGGGAGTAAGGATTGTTTAGAAGGGGATTCAAAGCATGGTGCGAACGTTACGCAGAGTCAACACGGAGTGAATTGGGGATCAAAGCCCACGAGCCGCTCGATCCCCAATTATTAGCTAGCAAGCTTGGCATTCTGGTTTGGGGTCCAGAAAATATTCCAGGGTTGAGCCAAACTTATATTGATATATTGCTTAGAAATGACGGTGTTTCAGCAAGTGATTGGTCAGCAGTAACCATTGAAATTGAAACGCAAAAATTGGTTATCTTGAATACTTCGCACTCTATTGGACGGCAGTCTAGTGATCTCATGCACGAGTTGTCCCACATAATTCTCGAACATAAAAGTCATTCTGCGGACTCTTCGCTTGATGGAATACTATTATTATCTGCTTATGATAAGGATCATGAAGATGAGGCGGATTGGTTGAGCTCATGTTTATTGTTACCGAGAGCAGCATTAATTTCCATTAAGCGTCAAAATATTGAAATAGCAGATGCTGCAGAGTTATTTAAAGTAAGTGTACGTATGTTGAGATACAGAATGTCGATGACTGGAGTATCTCGGCAGTTCAGTTAGTCATAGTACTTAATATCCGTGATTGACGATGAGTTGTAAATGACGAGCTGGGAAAAGAAGGTCTCAGCGGTAATCTTTTTACGGAGTATGCTGTGTTCTTTTGCATAAGATTCTGCCGGTGCCATGAGCGTTCGGTCAGTGTTTTGATCGCTGGAGGTAACCGTCTAACACCCTTTCAATTCTTGGCTTTTACACTGTGCGGCCAATTGAGTGGCAGCGGTTTTTTGTTCCTCAGCCATTTGCGCAGCAAGGTAATTGAGCATTTTGGTGTGGCGATTCAATAGGTGCTTGTCTTCATTTTGCGTCGCTAGCATCAACCACATCGCTGCTTTAACGGTATTTTGTTCAACCCCAGCACCCTGCTGATATAAGTCGGCCAGATAGCCTTGGGCTTCGCTATTGTTGTTGCTCGCGGCCAGGCTTAACCATTGCACCGCGGCGGGCATGTCTTGCGCAATCACATCACCGCGCAAATACAGCATGCCTAAATTCAATTGCGATTTCACGTGTCCTTGTTTGGCCGCTTGCTCATAATAAGTCACCGCTTGCGGGTAACTGATGCTTTGAGTCTGGCGCTGAAACACCAGTGAGGCCAACGTGTATTGCGCCTCTTTGTAATTTAACTCTGCCGATTTTGTGTACCACTTGACCGCTTCGTCCATATTTTTGGCCACGCCATCGCCATCCTGATACATCAGACCTAAGTTGTAGCAGGCTTTGGCATCGTTTTGGTTGGCGAGTGACAGATAAATCGCGTGGGCGGCGGCATAGTCTTTTTGCAATAGCTTTTGTTTGGCTTCTTCTAAAGTGTTTGCCTGCGCCAGGCTGGCCGCACACAGCGCCAATAGCATCAAACCAGTGAACATCGTTTTGGTGAGTAACTTTGCCAAAAAGCCGCTTTCTATTTGCGCCATGCCTGTTCCTTGTGTGTGGGTATGCGTCGAAATGAATAGTCTCAGACTTGAGCGATTTTGATAAGCGCTTTATTTAGCCAAGCCCATCCATTCTGCTGCGCCACGTGCCGAGGCTTGTACCGCTTGTTGATAGGTCGCTGTGGCTGGCAAATGGTCAGCAATCTGGTTTAGCGAAATATAACCGGGGTCTAAACAGGTATCTTTTTCGCGGAAGATGCTGTGCTCTTTGGCATAGCTTTCCGCAAGCGCCCTGAGCGATTCGGCAAGCGGTTTGTTCGGGGCGCTGGGGGTAAAGTCGCCTAGCAGCCATAGGTGCACATCTTCCTCTTGTGTATAACCCGCTTTCGGGTCTGCCAGCATAAATGCATGGTCTATCTTGGCTTGGTTTTCTATCTCTGCCGGGTCGCCATAAGCCACTTCGTAATATTTTACGTCTGCTTTAATTAACGAAGTTGGGCCATCAATAGGCACCTGACCCACCGCATAATGGCCAGCAATTGCCCGCAGGCTTTGCAAATGGTGCTCTTTGCCAACAAAGTGGATGGTTTCACCGCGTGCTTGTAGCGCTTTAATGCCCGCAGCCATGTCTTGAGTGGCCGCGTAGATAAGCGCTGTGTAGCTGGGGAAAGTGTGGTTGTCGGCATTCTTTCTGGCAAGGCTGTAGTTGATCATGGCAGTGCCATTGTCATAGAGCTCTAGTGCGCTGGTGGCGGCCACTTCACCCTGCGCATCCAGCACTACCGAGACCGCCATTTTGGTACCATTCCCATTGCCACCAGCCAAGGCATCGAGCCAATTTTGTAATAGCTCCGCAGGCCATTCTGGATACTGTTCTCTGGCAAGCGCAAACACTTGCGGCAGCAGCCTGGTTTGTTCTAGCAGGCTTAAGTTTTGCAGCCGTACTGTGGTGTAGGCTGATGGCAGATTGAAATCGTGGGCCATGTTTTATAACTCGCGTTGAATCATTGATGCGCAATTTGCCTGAGCGATTGAGAAATCCAAGACTGGATAATTAGTTCGCGACTGCGGACACCTCAGGCTCTTCGCTGATTTTGATTTCCCCGCATTTATTCATCTTGGCCGTAGCACAGGCGTATTTGTCGGTAGTTGCCAATTCTCTCGCTTTGGCCATGTATATATCGCCAGCTTGATTATTCTGCATGCCGTACGCGGCCTGGGCCAAATAGTAATAGGAGAGGTCAAACATATAATTGATGTTGATGACTTTATGTACTAAACCTCGCCAGTCTTGTTTGCCGTGCAGCCCTTTTAAGTCAGTTTGATTCATATAAAACTTAAGCCCACAGCTTTCACATTTCATTTCGAGCGTGCCTGCCTTAAAGGCCTCAAAATCACTGGAATAAAAGGCAATAGCTTTGGTGGCGTCTATCGCTGGTGGATCAACCAGGCTGGATTTGCCTTCTTCAATCACCCTGACATTAGATGAGTTTTCCAGCCAGTCATTTTTGGCTGTGCGCACATAGATGTACTCAGGTTTATAGTCGGCATATACAGGCAATCTATCTGTATAAATTTTCAGCATGGGCTCTTGCAGTTCTTTTAATGCTTCGATGCGATTTGGTGGGGAAGGGTGTGTGCTTAAAAAGTCGCCTTTGCTTTTATTGCCGGTAGCCTCCATCATTTTTTCCCACAAGGTGACTGAGGCCGCCGGGTTGTAGCCTGCTTGTGCAGCAATTTCAATACCCAGCTTGTCCGCCTCGGTTTCTGCACCACGGCTGTTTGGTAACGTGACAAATGCACCCCCGGCAAGAATGGCTAACTGGTTGGCTGTTTGCACATTGTTATTATTTTGTTGTTGAGTGCCGTTGCTCGCAGCGGCAACAGCAACCGTGGCGGTGGCGACTGCAATTTTGGTCAGAATATCCACTGACATTTTTTCTGCGGTGTGGTTGGCCAGTGCGTGTGCAATTTCGTGGCCCATGACTTGCGCCAGTTCATCGTCTGTAGGTTTGACCTTTTCTAGCAGGCCGGTATATACCGCCATTTTGCCGCCCGCCATGCAAAAGGCATTAATCTCGTCTGATTCAACGACATTCACTTGCCACTTCCATTTTTGTGATTCTGGCTTATATAAAATGGCTCGCTCAACCAGTCTGTTGGTGATTTTTTGCACGCGCTGATTCGTGTCAGCATCGCCACTGAGCTTTTTCTCTTTATCGTAAGCGCTGATCATCGAGCTATACAGAGATGAGCTCTTATTGATGGCGGCATCTTCGGAAACGATCATCAGTTGTGATCTGCCGGTCATATTGTTGGTAACGCAACCCGAGAGCAGCGCGGTTAAACCAAGCAAACACCCCACTAACATCGCTTTCATTTTTTGAGCCTTATAGATTTTCTAACAACTATAAATAAATCCAGTGAAAATTCAACTCAAACACGAGCGACATTTGATTCTGCGACTTGCAAACGCTCTTCACGTAAAAGTGTAACTTGCATCGCATAGTTCATTGATCAATATATATTTTTATCCCATCGCGGCCAAAAAGGTATAAATTACGCACTGAAGTTACAATTTGTTACATATAACAATTAAGTCTTCTCGGTGATGCTGGGTTGAAGGGTATGAATCTTGTGCATTACGTGCATATAACAAGAATCAGGCTAGATATGTGGGGATGGTTTCAATGACGGATTTATCGTTGCAAGATCGTTCTAGATTGCTGGAATTAACGTTTGCTTTTGATGAGATTGGTGATGCAGTTTTTTTGGTTAGCCAACAAGGTACGCTCTGTTATACAAATGCCCTGACCTGCCAGCTCTTTGAATATTCACAGGCTGAGCTATCCGCTTTAAATAACCAACGATTATTGCCTGACTTTTCCCATGAGTGGTGGCGTGAGCATTGGCGTGCGCTACAAAAGGCTAAAACGCTTACCTATACAGTTAAAAGTCGCAGCAAATCAGGTCAGCATTTTGATGCAGTCATCACCGCGACAAAAATCAGTCTGGGCGAAACTGATTATAGCCTGGAGGTCTTACGCAAACTGCCGAATAGCAATGCAGATGAAGGCAAACCTGAGCAATTGGACCGCGAGCATTACCTGCGAACCTTGCTGGATAATTTTCCTTTTATGGTCTGGCTGAAAGATAAAGATAGCCGATTGTTAGCTGCCAATAAAGCCTATGCAAAGATGGCCGGTGTGGCGACGACTTATGATCTCGAAGGCAAGACAGATTTTGATTTCTTTCCGGCCGAGCTTGCTCAGCAATATGTCGATGGCGATAAAGACGCTTTAAACAGTGATGCGCCTATTGGCGTGATCTGCCCGATCAGGGATACGTCTGGAGAATATTACTGGATAGAGTCATATAAATCCTCTTTGGTTGTCGACAGTCAGGTCATTGGCACCGTGGGTTACGCCAGAGATGTGACCGAGACGCTACAACGGGAGCGCGAATATCACTCATTGATCTCAAACTTTCCTAATTCCATCGTGCGTTACAACCGTCAAAATAAGCGCACTTATTTGAATCCTAAAACCGCTGATTTTTACGGTGTCACCTGTGATTTCCTGGTTGGAAAATCGCCTTCTGAGTATCCTGGCGGCGCTTCAGCGATAGAATTTGAATCTCACATTCAGGAGGTCTTCGCGGCGGGGATTAATAAAAACGTAGACCTGCATTGGCAAACCCCAGAGGGGAAGGGACGGATTATCCATACCTCCCTGATTGCCGAGCTGGACCCGAATGGCGAAGTCATGGCTGTGATTGCGATGGGGCAGGACGTCACGGAGACGGTTGAAAGCCAGGCGCGCATTCATCATCTGGCCTATTTCGACTCATTGACCGAATTGCCCAACCGCGCATTACTCGCCGACCGTTTGAATCAGACCATGGCTGAGGCGGATCGGAATAACCATCCATTTAGCCTGATGATGTTGGATCTGGACCGGTTTAAAGAAATCAATGATTCATATGGACATACGGTAGGGGACCAACTGCTATGTGAGGCGGCCAGAAGGCTGGAAACACGTATCAGGCGTTATGACACCATTGCCCGCCTTGGGGGCGATGAGTTTGCGATTCTCTTATCTGAAATACATCATCCGCAAAATGCGTCTAATGTCGGCCAGAAAATTATCGAGGCCATGGCTGAGCCTTTTTACATCGCCGGTAAAGAGTTATTTATTACCGTGAGTATCGGCATTGCCGTGTTTCCTACCGATAGCCACAAAGTGGAGGATTTACTCAAATACGCAGACTCCGCTTTATATTCTGCCAAGAGCAAAGGCCGCAATAATTTTCAATTCTATTCTTCGGATCTCACAGAGAAAACGTCGGTACGCATGAATATTGAAAATGCGCTAAGAAAAGCATTGCAGAAGGACGAATTCAAGCTGTATTACCAGCCGCAAGTAGATTTGATTTCCAAAGAAGTGGTGGGTGTGGAGGCGCTGATCCGCTGGCATAGAGACCATCGTGAATTGGTTTCCCCAGATCAGTTTATTGGTATTGCTGAAGAGTCCGGGCTCATTATTAGTATTGGTGAGTGGATCATATCCACTGCATGCAAAGCCGCGGTGCAGTGGAATGCGGGGCGCACCAAGCCTTTTACGGTTTCGATTAACCTGTCCACCAGGCAATTTATTCAGAATGATTTATTTAACTCGGTCATCAACATCCTGACGGAAACGGGATGTAAACCTGAATGGATCAAGTTGGAGATCACCGAAAGTCTGTTGCTGGAGGATAACGAAACGATTCAGTCTGTCCTGCAGACTTTCCATAACCATGGACTATGTATTTCAATTGATGATTTTGGCACCGGCTATTCAGCGTTAAGCTATCTGAATCGATTCCCCATTAGCCAGTTAAAAATTGATCGATCATTTATTAAAGATATCACCACTAACTTAGATAGAGGATTAATTGTGCAGGCCATTATCTCAATGGCCAGGAGTTTGCGAAAAGGGCTGATTGCAGAAGGCGTTGAAACAGAGGCACAAGCCCAATACCTGGCAGCAATCGGTTGTCCTCATGCACAAGGATATTTATTTGGCAGGCCAGTACCCTTTGAGGATGTCATGGTCACTCGGCAGTTGTGACAGCGTTAGTGACAGTTCAAGAGGTCATGAATGCCCGCACGCTATGCGAGGGATGATTTACTTTGCATGCAATCTGGCATTCAGCTGGTCTATGACTTCTGCCCAATCGGCATCTTTCAATATCTCTTCACGCAAAAATGTGGCCTGTGCGGGTGTCCAATAGGGCGCTTCAGCCAGCGAAATGTAACCCGCCAGATGACTGTGCGTTTTAATAAAGCTTTCGATCTCGGCGTCGGTATTCGGCAAGCCGAGTTGGGCGAATAGATTATTCAGTGTGTGCAATGAAGATTCCATGAGGCTGACTCCTAAAGTCGTTAATTCAAAGTAATTCTTCCACGTGCTTTTTAATATTGGCCGCCATTTTGGGTGTGGGCAAATCATTGGTATCAGTGCCAAATGGGTCTTCAATTTCTTCGGCAATCAGCTCCAGGCTGGCTAACACATAAAAAATAAACACCACGACTGGAATCACGTAATAGCCCAGGCTGAACACAAAGCCAAACGGCAGCGTCATCACGTAGAAGAAGATGAATTTCTTGATAAACGCGCTGTATGAATATGGGATAGGCGTATTTTTAATACGTTCGCACATGCCGCAGACTTCAGTGAATGATTTAAGCTCGTCGTTGATGATAAACAACTGGTCACCGCTGATTTTGCCTGTGATGTAGAGTTCGTTGGCTTTTTGAAACAGGCGCTGCGCGATCTGGTTGGGGTGGTGTTCGTGGTGGTCGATCTCCAGGTCCAAGCCTTCAAACAGCATTTTGCTGACTTCTTCATTCATCAAATGCTTGGACAACACCGAGGCAAAGGTCGGGATGATTTTCTTGAAAAATTGCTTATCTTCTTCGTCAGTTAAAAAGGCTGACAATTTAATGGCGAGGTTTCGGCTGTTGTTGACCAGTGTCCCCCAGGCTTTGCGGCCTTCCCACCAGCGGTCATAGGCGGTGTTAGTGCGGTAGGCCAGCAGCAATGACAACACAAAACCGACGGTGGTGTGGATTAAGGACAGGTTTTTGACATGGCTGCTGTCGGCCAGTTTCCAGTACTCGATTTCGAGGTAGGCGATGCCGCCTGCATAACATCCAATCAACAGCATCATGGGCATGAGCTGGCGGAAGGTGTCCGATTCGTGAAAGCGGAAGATGAAGGTAATCCAGTCTTTGGGGTTGTATTGAATCATGCGGTGTTGCCTGTTGAAAACTGGAAGCCAGTTTAACATGGCGACCGGAATAATAGCCGCTTGCACGGGGCGCGACGCATGACAGACGATACTGACAGCAATGTCAGAATGGATCGTCTTTTTTGTTGCAGGCTGATTTCTTTACACTCCTGTTATCGGCCAGCCTTTCGTCCGGGCTGCGCGAGCTGTATTCATTATTCGCATTCATTTCTCTTTGGAGGTTGTTCATCATGGTATCTAGCAACAATGCATTGCAATCTGAAACGAGTATTGACCCTCTCCCTGGCATGGGGGCGATTCCGCATGCTGATGGCGTGGCTTTCAGGGTGTGGGCGCCGCATGCTGAGCAGGTGTCGGTGATCGGGTCTTTCAATGACTGGCAAGCTGGCGCTGACCAGTGCGTGAGTGAGGGCAATGGTTACTGGTATGCCGACCTGGCGCATGCCAGGCCTGGCGATGAGTACCAATATCATTTGATCAATGGCGAGCAGCAACTGCAACGCATAGATCCTTATGCCAGGGTTGTCACGAACTCTGCGGGCAATGCGGTGGTGCCTGCGCTGGATTTTTTTGATCAGCCTGGGTCTGACTTTCAAATGCCGCCATGGAATGAGCTGGTGATTTACGAGCTGCACATCGGCACGTTTAACGCTAAAGACGAGACGGTAGGCACATTTGATACGGCGATTGAGCGGCTACCGCACCTGCAGGCGCTGGGCATTAATGCGGTGGAGGTGATGCCGATTGCCGAATTTGCCGGGGATTATTCGTGGGGGTATAACCCGGCGCACCCGTATGCGGTGGAGAGCGCTTATGGCGGACCTGAGGCGTTCAAGCGCTTTATTGCCGCTGCGCATGACTTGGGCATCGCCGTGATTGTGGATGTGGTGTACAACCACTTTGGGCCGTCTGACATCAGCCTGTGGCAGTTTGATGGCTGGCAGGAGAACGGCAAGGGCGGCATTTACTTTTATAACGACTGGCGCTCGGCGACGCCGTGGGGCGATACGCGGCCAGACTATGGCCGTGGCGAGGTGCGTCAGTATATTTTTGATAATGCCATGATGTGGCTAGACGATTATCACGCCGATGGCCTGCGCTATGACATGACCTTGTATATCCGCAGTGTCGAGGCGAGCGCGCAGCAAATGATTGTGGAGGGCTGGAGCTTGCTGCAATGGATCAACAGCGAGGTGGAGCGGCGCTACCCTGGCAAAATCACCATTGCCGAAGACTTGCAAAGTAGCGCAGAGCTGACGCTGAAACATGAGGATGGCGGGGCGCACTTCAGCAGCCAGTGGGATGCTGCATTTGTGCACCCGGTACGCACCGCGCTGATTGAGATCGATGATGCCAACCGCTCTATGCCCGCGGTGCGTGACGCTTTGCTCAAGCGCTATAACGACGATGCGTTTGAGCGCGTGGTATATACCGAGTCACACGACGAGGTGGCAAATGGTAAGCAGCGACTGGTGTCTGAGATCGATCCCAGCGAGCAACCGGGCCGCTATGCCATCAAGCGCTCTTGCCTGGGCGCGGCGCTGGTGATGACGGCGCCGGGTATCCCCATGCTGTTTCAGGGCCAGGAATTTTTGCGTGACCAATGGTTTCGTGATGACCGCCCCATCGACTGGCATCGCGCAGAGGAATATGCCGATATCACCACCCTCTACCGCGATTTGATCAGCCTGCGCTTAAACCGTAATGGGTATTCTGCGGGCCTGAGCGGGCAACACACCGCCGTGTATCACGTCAACGATAATGACAAACTGATTGCCATGCACCGCTGGCAAGAAGGCGGTGCCGGTGACGATGTGGTTGTGGTATTTAATTTTGCTGAGGGGCGTAAAGATCACTATGTGATCGGTTTGCCGCAAGCTGGCGAGTGGAAGTTACGTTTTAATAGTGACGCGACTTTATATAGTAAGCAACTGGACGAAACCCCTTCCGGCGATATCACGGCCCATGACGAAGCGCACGATGGCCATGCGTTTTCAGCCGTCATCACCATCGGCGCTTACAGTTGCCTGATTTATACGCAGGAAAAGTAACTTTGTGGTCTGCGCTATGACGACAGCGGGCAGGCAAAGCCCATGGTTTAAGGCATATTGAGGTGATGGCCTGCCGGGTCGTGCCCTTTTAAAAATGCGGCAAAGTCATCCGGTGACAGTGGTTTTGAGAACAGGAAGCCTTGCAGCATATCTGCCCCTAGCTCTCGGCAGAGGCTGGCTTGTTCTATGGTCTCTATGCCTTCCACAATCACATCCAGATCCAGGCTTTTCGCCATAACGATCAGGGCTTTTAAAATGCGGCTGTCAGCTTCGCTCTCAGGCACGTTTTGCACGAACGAGCGATCGACTTTCAAGACCGAGGCAGGCAGCCGTTTTAAATAAGACATGGATGAATAGCCGATGCCAAAGTCATCCAGCGCGACCTGTACGCCCAGGGCCTTGAGGTGATTAAGCACGGCGGAAGTTTTGTCGAAGTCTGACACCAATACGCTTTCGGTGACTTCTATAGACAGGCATTCACCCGGCAGGCCAGCGGCGGCCAAGTCATGTTGAATATCGCTGAACATACTCTCTTGTTGTAGCAGTTGCTCACTGGCATTGACCGCTAATACAAATGTGTGATCGATCAGTCCGTCGTTACGCCATTGCGCGACCTGCATGCAGGCCAGGCGCCTGTTCTTGGTATCAATGGCGGCCAGGAAGCCGAGCTCTTCAACGATATCGATAAACGCAATCGGCGCTAACAGGCCTTTGCTCGGGTGGTTCCAGCGCATCAGCATTTCTGCGCCGCAGATCTGGAAATTTTGTGCGTTGATCACTGGTTGATAGTATTGCACCAGCTGATTTTGCAGGCGTTGCGAGCGCAGTTCGCCTTCGAGCATGATTCTGTGCAGAATCTGGTCTTGCAGGTCTTCGCTGTAAAAGTGAAAGCCGTTGCGGCCTTCGCGTTTTACCTGGTACATCGCCAGGTCGGCGCGCTTTTGCATGTCTTCTGCAGTGAGCGCACACTTGGGGTAGGTGGCAATGCCGATGCTACAGGTGACAAAATGTTCGGTGTTATGGAGGGTGATGGGTTCGCGCACACTCTCGAGCACACGTTGCGCCAGCGCGCCGACCGAGGTTTCGGTATCCAGGTCGTGGACGACGATGGCGAATTCGTCTCCGCCCAGGCGGCAAACCACGTCGCCTTCGCGGACGACGGCCAGTAATCGCTGTGCAATCTGCTGCAATAACTGGTCACCGGAGTCGTGGCCTGAGCTATCGTTGATTAATTTAAAATTATCAATGTCGAGGTAAATCAGGCCAAGCTGGAAGTTCAGGCGATGTGCGCGCTGAATCGCCCCCCGTAGATGCTCTTCAAAATAATAGCGGTTAGACAACCCGGTCATGGGATCGTTTTCAGCCAGGTATTTGAGGCGTTTGTGGGTATCAATCAGTTTGCTGTTGAGCGCGTGGCGCGCTTGCGCGTGCACCAGTGCCTTGGTCAGATGCCGCTCTGACAGTTCCTTCTTCAGCAGGAAGTCTTGTGCACCGGCGAAGATGCAATTGCGCTCTATGACTTCGTTGTCTTCCATGCCGGTGAGGATGACGACGGCAGCATGTTTTTCGGTGTGTTGTGTGAGCTGGTTTAAGACATCCAGGCACTCCATGTCGGGCAGGCGGTAATCAAGCAGCACGACATCAAAGGTGTCTTCATCATACAGTTTCAACGCTCTCACGGCCGTATTTGCCTGTACGATGTCTTTGACCAGTTTGGGGTTTTGCAACACGCGGATCACCGCCATGCGGTCCAGTTCATCGTCATCAACAAGTAGCAATCGCATGTTTATTCCTTTGTGACCGGGAGCTCGACCAGGCGCCAGTAATGCTCAATAAAGCCGATGACTTCAAGAAAGTCCCGATCCATGTGTTGCTTGAAGACATAGCCTGCCACATGGTTGCGATAAGCGGCCACCAGGTCTTCATCTGATTTTGAGGTGGTGAGGACAAATACCACGGCATGTGTCAGCAATGGGTCGGTGCGCAGGGTTTGCAGAAATTCAAGGCCGTTCATGCGTGGCATATTAAGGTCGAGCAAAATAATATAGGGCGCTGGCACGGCGCCGGTACGCAATAATTCCAGTGCCTCGCGGCCATCGCGCGCACGTAGCACGGTGTTTAACAGCCGCAGCTTGCGCAATGCCCGTTCCAGAGCGATGGCGTCAATATCGTCATCGTCAACAATGAGTAAGGTGACTTCTTTATAGTTTTGTTTCTGCAGGATTTGCACGGGTCAGCCTCTCCTCTATATTGATTGGCCAAGTAAACCGGATAGCACAGCCACGGATGCCGTCAGAAACAATACTGGTGTTGCCGCCGTAAGCTTCCACAATTTTTTTCACCAGCGCCAGCCCCATGCCGCTACCTTCTACTTCATCGCGTGGCCGCAGGGTTTGGAACATAATGTAGACACGCTCCTGGTATTCTGGCGAAATGCCCGGCCCGTCGTCAGTGACGCTGAATTCATAAAAGCCTTTGCCGGCGGTACGACCACTCAGCTGAATGCGGCCTTGCGCTTTATCATGGTGCTTGATGGCGTTGGCAAACAGGTTGCGCAGCACTTGCTCCAGCGGCGTGGCAAGCGTGGTAAAGGTGGGCAAATCTGGGTCTACTGCCAGGGTAAACCCTTCAGGTGGCGCTTGTAGTTCGAAAACAGTTTGCGCCCATTTGCCGAGATCGACCTGGCTGACGCTGCCTTCCATGCGCCCGGCGCGCGAGTAGGCGAGTAAGTCATCTAGCAGGCGCTCCATTCTGCGCAGGCGGCCACGTAGCAGGTCCATGTGTTGCGGGATGGCATCGATTTGACCATTGTTGAGGTCTTCTTCAATCCAGTGCGAAATCTGGAAAATACCGCGCAACGGTGACTTGAGGTCATGCGAGGCAACATAGGCAAAGGTCGCCAATTCTTTATTGCTGCGCTCGAGTTCATCGCGGTGTTCCGCCAGTTTTTCACCCGCTTTTACCCGCGCAGAAATATCGGTAATCGCTGACAGTACTTTGACGCCATCGTCGGTTTCGATCGGGTTCAGCCCCACCTCTACCGGAAACTCGCTACCGTCTTTGCGACGGCCAAATAAGTCGCGGCCGCTGCCCATGGCACGTGGGCTCAGGTCAGAAAAGAAAGAAGCGCGGTGATGCGGGTGTTGATGGCGGAACCGTTCAGGTAGCAGGATATCTATCGACTGACCCAGTAACTCAACCCGGCTATAGCCAAAGATGCTTTCTGTCTGGTTATTTACCATTTCGATGATGCCGCTTTTATTCACCATCACCATGGCGTTGGGGGCGGCTTCAACCACTTGGCGAAAACGCTCCTCCATTCTTTTACGCGCCGAAATGTCGGTAATGGCTGAGAGCACCTTAATGCCATCATCAGTTTCAATCGGGTTCAGCCCGACTTCTACCGGAAACTCGCTACCGTCTTTGCGGCGGCCAAATAAGTCGCGGCCGGTACCCATGGCACGTGGGCTTAAGTCAGAAAAAAAGGATGCGCGGTGATGTGGATGTTGACGGCGGAAGCGCTCGGGCAGCAGGATATCTATCGACTGGCCCAGTAACTCGACCCGGCTGTAGCCAAAGATGTTCTCTGTCTGGGTGTTCACCATTTCGATGATGCCAGTGTGATTGACCATCACCATCGCCGTAGGTGCGGCTTCCACCACCTGGCGCAAGCGCAGATTGGCCCGTTCGATATCCCCAATGTCATCATGCATGACCAACCCCTTTGCACCAACAAAACTTGCTTGGCGAGTGTGAATCTAACTGCGAGTGTCTCTGGAATGCGTGCTACGGATACTTTGTTCTATTTACGCTCAAGTATATCCATGTCGCCGTCGGGAATGCAATGTGTGCGGCCAATGTTTGTGACGATATTTTTTGCCCGCATGGCGGGATTGAGCCACGAGCAGAGATGGTTGTATGACGTTGAGGCACAAAGTATGAGTTTTGCCTCAACGTGAACCCTTGGGATGTTATGGGATGCCAATAATCTTGAGGTATTCCTCAAGGGTCAATGTGAGTGTTTGCAGCGAATTATTCACTTCGTCTAGATGCGCATTGCCATTCAGGTGCAGTTGCTCTAACAACGCTTTGTGTTTTTCAACCGCGTCTAAATGCGCCTCCAGTTTTGCTTCTTTGAGTGCTTTGGTCATGGTCAGTCCCCTTCACAAGATGTGTTTACTCTAACAGGCTTTGAGCGTGCGTGTTTAGCTTATATCAAGGCCTTTCATGTTTGAGTAATGTGAGAGCTGCAAAGTTTGCGGCCTATATACAGGCGATATTCGTCAGAACACGCTACCCGGCCAAGTCAAAAGCATGTGTGGGTTGTTGCAAGGCTGTCTGCTGATTAAAATGACAGCATGTCTGCTGCATTAATTCAACAATACCTCCCTGGTTACCCCGCCCATTTACGTGCGCAAATTACGCAATTGCATGCGCAGGGGCAATTGGGCACTTATATCCAACAACGCTATCCGCAGGTGCATGCCGTTCAAAGTGATAAAGCTTTGTATGACTTTTGTATCGAGCTTAAACAGCGCTATTTAAAAAATGCGCCGTTACTTGATAAAGTGCATTTTGATAACAAGCTGACGGTTGAAAAGCAGACCTTGGGTTTGAACACGGCGATCTCGCGCGTGCAGGGTGGCAAGCTCAAAGCCAAAAAAGAAATCCGTATATCGGCATTTTTTAAAACGGCGCCGCTGGAGTTTTTGCAGATGATTGTGGTGCATGAGCTGGCGCATCTTAAAGAGCGTGACCACGACAAGGCGTTTTACCAGCTGTGTTTGCATATGGAGCCCAACTATATGCAATATGAGTTTGATTGCCGTGTGTATCTGTTGTCGCTGCTGTTAAGTGAAAGTGAGTAAACGCTTACGTATTGGCGGCAGCACTGATTAACTGTAGCAAGGCGTCACTTTCAATGGTCGGTTTGTTTATCAATAACCAGACTGCGGCAATTCTGTCTGCCTGTGCATAGGCGGTTGTAGCCAGTTCCTCGCCAAAAATGTCCGGGTCTATTTCTGTGTATTGATAGGTGCATCCTGCCATTTTTGTACGGTGTTTAACGGCCTCGATGAACGGATCATGCCCGTGAATGATGGCGACCCCGGTATAAAGCATAAGGATGCCGCCCGGTGCCAGCCGGGTGAGTGCCGCCTCAACAATATCCAGCGACAGTTGTGCACCCAGCGGGCCGTGACCATGCCGGTAAGCGCGGGCGGATGGGTCGATCAGGTAAGGCGGGTTGGAAACTATCAGGTCAAACTCGCCAGGCAGGTCGTGCAGCAGGTCGCTGTGGTGGAACGCTACATTGCTAATGCGATTGGCTTTGGCATTGATGGCGGCAAACGCCAGTGCCTTGGCATTGATATCTACGCCTATGCTCTCGGCATAAGGCAATGCTTCAGCCAGCAAAATGGCGCCGACACCCGCGCCAGTACCAATATCGACACAGCGCCGCACTTTGCCTTGCAACGTCGGCAGTGCACCATACATGGCATTGATAAAGCGATAGGTGTCCGGGCCGAAAAACACGGCATCGGCGGCGTCAGTCGGAAAGCCGGAATGTAAAAACAGCTTGTCTTGAATGCTTGAAACGCGCACTTGTGACTGCCAGCCTTGCGCCACTGGCCGCAAAATATCGGCTTCTTTCATGCGTGCAAATAGCCCTGCGTCTAGCGTTTCTTGCTTGAATGGCCGGTTCCAGCCGAAGATATCCTGAATGCTTTCTGCCCAGGCATTGCCCGACCGCTGGTTCACCAGATGATGGGTTGCTGGGGTTACCGTCACAAAGCTGTAGTGACGCTCATAGAGCGCCAGCAGTAACTGTTCTAATGGGGGATGGAGGTGTTTTTCCACGATGCCGTCCTTTAGAGGGGAGTGTTGGTAGCTTAACAGAATGTTACTTTCTGTTTAATCAGCGAATTCCTACATGACACTCATACATCGTCTGATATAGCGTTTGATCATATCTGCGTAACTTATGTGCTTTGTACTTGCTATTCCATTTGGGCTATTCCATCTGGCAGGTTAATGCATTGGAGACCGCAGCGATGTCAGTCATCAGCAAACAAATCGGGAAGCATCAGCAAACAGTCCAAGACTGGTCTGCCAAGTCTATGTACTTTTCACTGTTGGTGCCTTCCGGTTTTAGCAAGGGCCGGGCAGATAGCCTGGGTTTTCTGGCCGCCAATTTGCAGGAAACCAGCCATCACTTCACCAATGTGCCTACACATCCCACGCAACTGGAGGCATGGTTGCTTGAGCAACATGCGGCAATCGGCCAACAGTACCAGGAGTATCTTGCCGCCAGAAAAGCAGGCGAACCGCGCTGGTATTTCAGTAGCAAATCGCACGCCTTGTATTTTCTGCGTGCAGTCGCGCCGACCAAGATGGTTGATGGGGCCTGGCTATATGGCTTTACGCGCCACTGGCAGGACACGCGCTTTACCTCCTTGTTAAAAATTTATCTGGAAGAGCTGGGCAATGGCGTTGAAGCCATGAATCATGTGGCGCTATACCGCAAACTGCTAAAAGTGAATGAGTGTGATGACTGGCGCACGCTGGATGACAAGTTTTTCACACAAGGCGCTGTGCAGCTGGCGTTGGCCGCAAATGTTGAAACACATCTGCCAGAAGTGATTGGTTTTAATCTAGGCTACGAGCAGTTGCCGCTACATTTGCTGATCACGGCATATGAACTCAAAGAGCTGAATATCGACCCCTATTACTTTACCTTGCATACCACCATTGATAACGCCCATAGCGGGCATGCCAGAGCGGCAATTGATGCCGTCAGCGAGGCGATGCCTACGTTTGGTTCTGTACAGAATTATATGGAGCGCATTGTGGCAGGGGTTAAATTAAATGACGCCGGCCTCGGTACGCTGGACCTGATCAAACACTTTGACCTGCTGGCTGAAGTGGTCCGCGTGCTGCAAAGCAAAGCCAGTATTGGCCAGTATATGCATGCCAACCATTGTGTGATTGGGGATAAATCCATCAATGCGTGGCTGGCTGATGCCGACCAGGTGGCCAGGTTGCTATCTGTGATGGAAAGAACAGGCTGGATAACACGCCATCAAGACCCTGAACAGAGCCGTTTCTGGCAAATGATTACGGCGGATAAAGCGCCGATGTTCGGCGTATTCACTGCTTATGAGAGACAAGTGCTCTATGACTGGATTGCGGGTGAGGCGCTTGAGCGCTTGCCCCGACTGGCGCGATTGGGCGCGCCTTGGCGAATGGCGGAGAAACCATCCCTGCCTCAGACGTCTGAAGTGCCTCCGCATGGCAATATTTACGACTTGCGCTCAGGTCGCCGTGTTGCTCAGGCATTGCAGGTGGACAATGACTTTCACCAGGACCAATTGTCGCTGGAGCGCTATCTGCATGGTTTGGGGCAAAAGCGTATGGATTTCCTGATTGACTGGTTATCGCCTGCCAAGCACCATACGCCGCTGGGCTTGTGTGCGACACGTTATTTCAAGGCGTATGTCGACGCACCATACGGGCAAACAGGTGATTGATTAAAGCGTGCCCGCCCAATACTGTTGAGAGGTTCTTCACCACTGGTGCTTCAAGGCTTAGCCAAATAAATCATCCAGCGGATTTTTGCCGCTGGCGCTTGCCTTGCTTGCGACGCGGCTGGCGGTGAATTCC
>Ga0208513_100155_pt1 | contig 30409 bp, 28 predicted proteins | sample LakWasMet45_HOW7_2_FD_183883 | JGI IMG/M metagenome (GOLD analysis project Ga0208513, IMG submission 183883) | Freshwater sediment methanotrophic microbial communities from Lake Washington under simulated oxygen tension - Sediment Metagenome... | ecosystem: Environmental > Aquatic > Freshwater >...
ATTACTTAGTATGATTCTTTAATACTTGGTATTGAACTTTATTACTCTCCCACAGCTTCAGTATGCAACTTTATTACTCAGTATGATACTTTAATACTTAGTATGAAACTTTATTACTCTCCCACAATCGCCTGGAGCTTTGCTGCTCCATTGGTAATAAATAATACGCTCATTGAGCGCATACGTCAAGCGCTAAATGTAAAAAAGAATATTTTTCCGATGGGGCAGTATGCCCAGTCCGGCTAAGCGCATAGGTAATCGAACGGATAGACACCACCTAAAAAATATTGTCACGTTTTGGGAATACTTGACACAAACAAACTGATGTAATCTAACCATGACTACATCAGCTGAAATGCTCGCAAAATACACCGCCGCCGAAGCCGCCATCCTGGACGGCCAAATCGTGCGCTTTGGTGAGCGCCAATTAACCCGAGCCAATCTAATCGAAGTGCAAAACGGCCGCAAAGAGTGGGAGCGCCGCGTTGCCGCTGAACAAAGAATCGCACGCGGCGGCACATCGCCGCGCTACCAAACCCCGGATTTTAGCTAATGAATATCCTGGACTCGGTCATTGCCTCCATATCCCCGGAAAAAGCCCTACGCCGGATGCAAGCCCGCCGTGCATTAACCGCGATGGCCGCTTACGAAGCCGCAAAACCGACCACACTCCGCAAACAAAGCCGGGACTCCGGCAGCGGCGACCGCTGGGTTGCTCAGGCCGGTCCCAATCTACGCAACCAAGCCCGTTTTTTAGACGCTAACCACGATCTAGCTAAAGGCGTTTTAAACGCCCTGGTCAATAACACCATCGGCGCCAACGGCATCGGCATCGAGCCGCAGCCGCGCACCTTTACCGGAGAGATCCACGACGATCTAGCCGACCAGCTGTTACGCCTGCACAAAGACTGGGCAAAAAAACCCGAATGCACCTTTACCGAAAACCTCGCCGGCATGGAGCGCCTATTGTGCCGCACATGGCTACGTGACGGCGAAGTGCTGACAAAAAACCTGCTCGGCACAGTGCCTTATCTGGATCACGGCACCGCCGTACCGTTTACGTTAGAAATGCTGGAGCCGGACATGCTGCCGCTGATCTATGACGATCCGGCCAAAAACATCGTGCAGGGCATCCAGCGCAACGGCTGGGGCCAGCCTAAAATTTATCACCTGTACCGCAATCATCCCGGCGACTACAACGTATTTACCGCTAAAGCCCTGGATTTAATCCCGGTCAGCGCAGATTTAATCAATCATTTGCGCATGCGTGATCGCCTAAGCCAAATGCGCGGCGTGTCGATCTTTGCCACCGTCATGACCCGCTTGGATGACATCAAAGATTACGAGGAGTCCGAGCGCATTGCCGCCAAGATTGCCGCATCGATGGCCGCTTACATCAAAAAAGGCCAGCCCGATGGTTACCAAGCCGACCCTAATGGACAGCCGCGCACATTAAGATTTTCGCCCGGCATGGTCTTTGATGATCTCGCTGAAGGCGAAGAGATCGGCATGATCGACACCAACCGGCCAAACCCAAACGCCTACAACTGGCGTAACGGTCAGCTCCGTGCCGTTGCTGCCGGTGCCGGTGTTAATTACTCAACCATCGCCCGCGATTACGACGGCAGCTACTCCAGCCAGCGCCAAGAACTCATTGAGGGTTGGGTTAATTACAGCATCTTAACATCGGCATTTATCAATGGACTGTCCCAGCCAAACTGGGAAACTTTTGTATCGATGGCGATGTTATCCGGACAAATAAAAATCCCTGTCGACGTCGATCCGCTGACGCTGGCCGACGCCTTATTTATCGGCCCCTCCATGCCGTGGATAGACCCATTAAAAGAAGTCAAAGGCAACACTGAAGGCGAGCGCTCACTTTACATCACCGGCCCCGAAATTATCCGTAAACGCGGCGGCAACCCACGCGACGTACTGGAGCAGGAAAAGCGCTGGCGTCGGCAACTCAGAGACGCGGAACTAATCAGCTCCAGCGATCCGGCTAACGACAAACAACCGGGGGCAGTTGCTGCCGCCGATAACCCAGGAGCAGCAAATGGCTAATCAGTGGTATGCAATAAAAGCCAAAGGTGAAAAAGCCGCCGAAATCAATATTTATGGCGACATCGGCGAGAGCTGGTGGAATGACGAATCCATTACCGCTAAAAAATTTGTCCAGGATATTGCCGCGCTCGGCGTCGAAACACTGACCGTCCGTATCAACAGTTACGGCGGCTCAGTATCCGACGGCATCGCTATTTACAACGCACTCAAGCGCCATAAAGCCCGTGTCACTATAGCTGTCGACGGCGTTGCGGTCAGCATCGCCTCATTAATTACCATGGCTGGCGACAGTGTCGAAATGGCCGAAAACGCGCTAATGATGATCCATGCGCCGTGGTCATGGACTGAAGGCAATGCCAACGACATGCGCAAAGCCGCCGATGTCCTGGATACCTTTGCGGCAGCAATGGCAACCAGCTACGCCAACAAAACCGGAAAAAGTCAGGATGAAGTCATGTCCTGGTTAACTGACGGCGAAGATCACTGGTTTACCGCTGCCGAAGCGCAAGCCGAAAACCTGATCGATACCGTAGTTGATGCCTTGCCCATTGCCGCGCAATTTAATTTAAACCGCTTCAAAACCATCCCGGCAGCCGCCGGAATTTTTAATAAACCTCCAAAACAGGAGAGCACCATGCCAAAACCAGGCGAAAACGCACCGGCGGCGACCGTTAACCCACCAGCCGCCCCAGCCCCAGCCCCAGCTGCCCAAAGCCCCGAAGACATCAAGGCTCAAGCCTTGGCCGAAGACGTCCAGCGCCGCGGCGACATCCGCGCACGATTTAAACCCTTTGCCAAGATGGCCGGCGTTGATGAGATCATGAATCAATGCCTTGATGACCACAAAATCAGCCCTCAAGCGGCTGCCGATAAGTTAATGGCAAAGCTCGGCGAAGGCATTGAACCCTCTGCCGGTGGATTTGTATCACGCATTGAAAACGGCGAAAGCGATCATGAGAAATTTGCTAAGGGCGTAGGCCAAGCGATCATGGCCCGCTGCGGCGTCGAAAAGCACGATCCACAAAACGAATATCGCCGTCATCGTCTGGAAGATATTGCCAAAGCAAGTCTTGAATTATCCGGCCGGAATATTAAAGGCATGGACCGCATCCAGCTGGTCAAATCCGCGCTGTCAATGCGCCCGGCCGCATACGGACAAACCACCAGCGACCTACCGGTATTGCTGGAAAACGTCATGCATAAAATGGTGTTAACCGCTTACGACATTACTCCCGATACCTGGACGCGCTTTTGCAAACAGGGCACCGTCTCTGATTTCCGCGAGTGGCTACGTTTGCGCACCGGATCAATTGGCGATATAGAGGATGTCAACGAAGCGGGGGAATACAAAAATATGACCATTCCAGACGCCGCAAAGGAGGGAATTCAGGCCAAACGTCGCGGCGGCATCATCAAGATTACGCCGGAAATCATCATCAATGACGACATCGGCTTTATCAGCGACATCACAACAATGATGGGCCGCGCCGCAAAGCGCACCATTGAAAATCGCGTCTATGCGCTGCTGGCCTCTAACCCGGCGCTAAAAGATGGCGTGGCATTATTCCACGAGACCCATAAAAACCTCGCGGGCACTGGGGCCGGGCCATCTGTTGCGGCATTATCGGCCGGGAAGTCGGCAATGATGAAACAAAAAGACCTGAGCGATAAGGAATTTTTAGACATCCGCCCGGCAATTTGGCTGGGTAGTATCGATGACGCCGAAGAAGTGCGTGTGCTGATCGATGCCAAATATGATCCCGATGCATCTAACAAGTTGGAGCGGCCCAACAAGATCAGAGGCATGGTGCGCGACGTTGTTGATACTCCGCGTATTGATGGCAATGAGTGGTATCTGTTCGCCGACCCTGCCGTTGCTCCGGTTATTGAAGTTGCATTTCTGGATGGTCAATCCGAGCCGGTCCTGGCGATGGAAGAAGACTTTAGCACCGCAGGCCTAAGCTACCGGGTAGAGCATCCGTCGGCAATCGGTGCCATAGGTTTTGAGGGCGCTTACAAAAACGCAGGCGCTTAAACCCCGCCATTATCAACCTACAAATTAAAGGATAGTCAACATGGCTAAAAATTATATCAAACCCGGCGATGTAGTCGACTGGGCAAATGGTACCGGAGCCGCCGTTTTAAGCGGCGATCCGGTCGTTATCGGTAATCAACAAATGGGCATTGCCTTGGTTGGTATTGCAACCACTGGCACTGGATCGGTTGCAAAAGAAGGCATTTTCTTATTACCTAAAAACACCAGTGATGCGGTCGTGCAAGGGCAAAAGCTCTGGTGGGATGCAGCTGCAACAGAAGTCATCAACGCCCCGGCGATCAATGCGTATTTTATCGGCTATGCCGATCAAGCCGAGTTGGCTGCAACGGCAACCGTACTGGTTGACCTTGAGGAATTTAATGAGGAGGGTCCGCGGGCATTAACGTTGTCCGCAACCGGTGCGCAAACGCTCAATGTCGGAGATTTTGGCGGCGGCGACTTGATTTTATTCGCGCCGAATACCGCCGCCCAAACAGTCAATCTTCCGAGCGTGGCCGCTATTCCTCCAGGGTCAAAGCTATTTGTGCGCAAAACCTCAGCCGACGCTCAAGCCGTAACGCTTGATCCGGCAGCTAGCGAAACCATTGCCGGTGGCGCAACCTTTGCGACCATTGATGCGGCCAATGACCTTGCGCAGTTTGTATCGACCGGGGCGGCTTGGGCGCTGATGCATTCAATCATCGCCTAAGCAATATTCTGATATTTAGCCATTAATGGACAAGATGATGCCTGCAAAAGACCCGTTATCGTATTCGATGATCACTTATGTCTGGGTATTCGGCATATCGCTGTTAGGCGGTATTGCTGGCTACATCCGCAAAATAAAAACCGGTCATTGCCGGTTTTCGGTTTCCGAGCTGATCGGAGAGCTGGTTATATCAGGATTTGTCGGTGTTTTGACTTTTTTCATGTGTGAATCAGCGCAAATGCAGCCGGTTTTGTCGGCGGCGTTTATCGGTATTAGCGGGCATATGGGTAGCAGAGCGATTTTGATTTTTGAAAAGCTTGCGCAGTCCAGATTGGAAAAGTGGTTGGTTAAATAATGGCAGCTAAAACACTAGACCAAGGATATCTATGACAAAAACTACTCCAGTTGGAGCCAAATTAGTGACAACCCTGCTCGACAATGCATCAGCCGTCGCAACGTCAGAAAGCTGCGCTATTAGTCCGGGATCAAGAGTTATTCAGAGCGTGCTAACCGGCAGCGGCGCCGTGTCGGCAACAGTTGAGTGGTACGGATCAAATAGTCCGTCAACCGCGCATGGTGTATTGATTGCGACCTCGTATTTATCCGGCACCCATAGTGACTCATCCGGCGATTATATCGCGGCGGAGTGGCCATACATGTATATCAAATTAACAACTATTAGCGGCACATCGGCATCAGTTACCGCAACAGTGGGGGTCTAGTGATGAGCGCGTCTGTATTAACAGCCGCCAGTGGGCGCCAGGCCAATAGTCGTCTGGTGTTTGATAAGGCTGACTCATTTAGCCCGGTTTTCACAAAAACCGCCGCGGGCGCATTGAGCATAAAAGCGGACACAGGGCTGGCTGTTGGAAATGATCTGGTTAAATTCAGATTCGACACCGCTGTCGTTATGCCGACACTTAACGGTGGCATCGATTACGCTATCTATGTGTGCTCTGATGGTAGCGTCAGGGCGGACTCTAATTTTACTAGCCCGACCGGATACACGACGAACAATAGTCGTTTGATCGGCGGGTTCCACTACGGACTGGTTGCGGCTGGTGAAACGGTAGCGGGTGGCTCCTTCGCAACAACCGGCCCCGGCATGATTTGGACTCAATCAGATGTTGACAAGCTTGCAGGCATCAACCACTACTCAATATGGGACTTAAGGTTTAGACCTAAATGTCCGTCGCCAAAGGGTATGGCGTTTGTCAATGACATATGGGTGGATGTATATCTATGTTCGACCGATACAGCCGCAAATGGCACTAGCAAATCCGGCACAAACATAGCGTCAGGTACAGTTTTGCCCAAAATCCCTATCGCGTTCGGCGGCAACGGAACGTTAAATTATACGAACATGACATGGTGGGCGGCTAATGAGCTGGCTCGCGCGGCCGGGAAACGCTTATTACGAGAAAGCGAGTTTGTTGATGCGGCGTTTGGAGTGACTGAAAATCAATCAATCGATGCGACAGCTTCGACATATCCGCTGACGCAGCGAAACCCTGGCTACACGAGTAAATACGGGATTGAGCAGGCGACGGGCCACCATTGGATATGGGGTAGCGACACCGGCACTCAGGCGTCCGGATTTGCGTGGGGGAGTGTCAATGGCGGGCGCGGACAGATGTACCATAATACCAATACGAGAGTCTTGTTAGGCGGCGCGCGTACGAGCGGCTCGAGCTCTGGCTCTCGCGCTTCCTACTGGGTCAACTTTCCGTGGGACTCGAACTGGAACTTCGGCTTGCGCGCTGCCAGTGACCACTTGCAACTTGATTGAGCGAGCGGAAGCGAGTGATGGATTTTTTAAGCGACGAATTTGCCAGTCAACGGCAACTGGCGATTATTGAGCGGTTTGAAGGGTTTATAAATTATATCTATCCGATAGCGCTTAATATTCGCCGATCGCACCACGTCATTCGGGATCGATTGATTGGTGCAATGTTTGATCAGGTTAGCTTTTTACAGCAGGCAGGAAAATCAGCGCAAATATCAAAGCTGTATCTTGCCGATGCCGGATTGGCACACCTGAGATTTTTACTGCGTTTCCTTGCTAACGAAAACAGGCGGCTCATCAGCCGGCATCAGCACGAGGTGGCATCGATTCACCTCGCTGAAACCGGGAAAATGCTTGGCGCATGGATAAAAAGCAAGGCAGTAAAGGGATGATTAAGATAAAAGCGGCACGCGTACGAACGGCTCGAACTCTGGATCTCGCGCTTCCAACTGGAACAACTATCCGTGGAACTCGAACTGGAACATCGGCTTGCGGGCTGCCAGTGACGACGATTATCTTCCGCGCCGACCGGTTAAGGCCGCCGGCGCCGATCACGCTGTTTTGTGGTCAGCTTCATCATCCTGCTTCGGCAAATACATTACGAGGTCAAGAGATCGTCGAGTAGGAACTTTCGAAAGACGAACTTGCAACTTATGGGTAAAAAATACAAAAATCTAATCGCGGAAATCGCCAGTATGCCGAATCTGTATCGAGCTTATCAAAAGGCGGCAAAAGGCAAGCGATATAGCGCCGGGCATTTGCAGTTTAAGCAACACTTGGCGGCAAATCTCCGTATGCTTTCAGATGCGCTACGGACTGGTAGTTACAGGCCGTCACCGCCAAACATATTCTTTGTTAATGAACCTAAGCGCCGAGAGATTTCCGCGTTGCCTTTTGCGGATCGAGTGGCTCAGCATGCCTTATGTAATGTGATAGAGCCTATTTTCGATCGGACGTTCTTGCCTAACAATTACGCATGTAGAGCGGGAAAAGGGACGCATGCTGCGGTAATTGAGGCGCAAGCTATTATGCGTCGGGGCCTTACTCACTGGTTAAAGCTGGATTATTCAAAATATTTTGCCAACATTGATCGCGCCGTCTTGCATGGCGAGATCAGGAGAAAGATAAGCTGCCAAAGTACATTGGCGCTTATTGCTGCATTTCTTCCCGCCGCTGGCTGCGGCCTACCGATCGGAAATCTGACCAGTCAGCTTTTTGCTAATGTTTATGGGCATATCCTTGACCGCTATCTTACTCATACGCTCCATATTAAGCATTGGCTGCGCTACATGGATGACACGGTGATTTTTTCGCATAGCCCCGAGGCGCTGGCGGTATTGCAATTCGGGCTTAAGTGGTTTTCAGAGGCTAACATGGGTCTGACGTTTTCAAAGTGGAGTATCGGGCATGTGTCGCATGGGCTGGATTGGCTGGGTTACCGTATTTGGCCGACGCATAAGCTAATCCGTCGCAGATCAGTAATTGCCGCTAAACGAAAAATTAAAAAATACCGCGCATCTAATAACGATGCTGCGCTTAACAAATTCATCGCATCATGGCGCGGTCACGCAAATTGGGCGAATTCATATAATCTTCTGAACAGGCTTGGGGTCTAGTATGAACGATTTATTTAGTCCGGATACCGGCGAGCATATCATTACAGAGAGCCCACAACCGTGGATGGGCAGGGCGGGAACTCCGCCACCGGAATATGATCGAGCTATTTCAGGTTGTTTTTGGCGGGATGGTGCGTGGGTCATTATAGATGCTGTCGCATTACTCCAGGCGGGGGTAGTTCCTGGATCGATCACTATGCGACAGGCTCGGTTGGTATTGCTCCAGGCGGGGTTGCTGAACGTGGTATCCGATGCAGTGTCCACTATGCCACAAGCAGCCCAGATCGAGTGGGAATACGCAGTAGTATTGCTGCGCGACAACGCGCTTGTCTTGCAGGTTGCGGACGAAATGGGCTGGTCGGCCGACCAGTTGGATGCGTTATTTTTGGCGGCCGCGGCGCAATGAACTTCGCCGACCTAATGCCCGCCAGTACCTTTACCGCCGCCCTCGGTGATAGCGTGACCTATCACGCCCCGTCCGGTGCGGTCGGAATAAAGGCGATGGTGAATGATGATGTCGAGCCGGTTTTTTCCAATGAGCCGCATATATCAGCCAAGCGCAAGCATATAGACGTTGCATTGCAGGATGCCCCAGGACTCAAAATTGGTTCTGAATTTACGATTGGCGGCGTCAAATACACCGTTGATGACATCGTCGCTAACGACAACCAATTTGCTACCTGCGTGCTCAAAAAATGACCGACACCATCAGAGAACAGATCATTGCCGCCTTTACCGCCCGCGCGGCTGTATTATCAAATTTACCGGTCCAGCGTGTACAGCGCTCAGTCGGTGAGACAAAAGAGCGCTTTATCTCGGTCTGGGATGGCGCTGATCAGGTCGAAGAAATCGTCTACGGCATAGAGCGCAGCCGCTTTGCCATCAATTTGGAGTGCATCTGGCAGCATGGCGTCGACAACCCCAGCACCTCTGCCACCGCGCTAATCGGCGAAATCATCATCACAATGATCGGCCCCAACACCGATAAAACCTTCGGCGGCTTGGCGACCAACATCACCCGGCAATCGGCAACGCCGGAATACCCAGAATCCGGCAGCGAGTACACAACCACATCTGTCGTTTTTATCGTCAGCTATGCAACGCTGGCCGGCGACCCTTATACCCTCCCAACTTACTAACTGGAGCACAACACTATGTCTAACGCAAACTCAGCCGTTTACTACGAATCCGGCGTAACGCCCTATGCCATGTCGGCGCTGACCGACTCCGGCGATCACCTTATATTTGCCTCATCGGCCGACATATTTTCCGGATCGGACGGCAACTCGCCGGACGTGCGCCCTAACGGCGTCATTACCGGCGGCGCGGTAGCGGTGGCGGCTTCGGCAGTCGATAACGGCGTCGATGTCGCCGCGCTGACCTGCTACTTGGCTGGCGAAAAAACCGCCGTGAGCGTGGCGATCGATAAAACCATCACCCGCCCGGCAACCAACGTCAGCAAGGTTAACTCGATCACCATCAACAGCTCCGGCGCGGTAACCGTTGTCGCCGGTACCGACGGCACGACCACGGCGTTTTCCGAAACCCGCGCCGCAGCGGGCGGACCACCGTTAATCCCAGTCGGCAGCATCGAGATAGCCCAAGTGCGCGTCGCCACCAGTGCCGCCGCGCCCATTACCGCTGCGCAAATCTTCCAGTCCGTCGGCACGTACCTGGAGCGCTACGATTACCCTAATTTCGACACCGACAACGCCAACGGCACCGTTGTGTTTGATGCGGCCCTGCCGTTGATCCACACCGGTAGCGTCGCCAAAGCCGTCTACGCGTCTTATGCCGAGCCAATCTTTACAAAACAATCGTTTGCAAACGATTTTGTGCCAGCCGAAACCACGCACTCGACCTCATCAACCAAGGTCTATGGCGGCCTGGTCGGCACCTCGTCGGAGTCATTAGGGCAGGGCGGTTTTACCGCGATCCTCAAAGACGGCATTACCGATCCGCTGCTGTCGGCTGCTAATGATGTGCGCTGGATTAAGTATTTCCAGGACAGCAATAAAGCGCCCTACGTACTGACGCAGGGCAAAATCGGCACCTCGCGCACCTTTGGCGCTGCCGATCACCCGAAAGTTAAGGTGACTATATCGGCCCAAACTGCCAGCGTTAACCGGTCCAGCTAAAGGAAAATAAATCATGAACTACGTTATTGCGATTATTTGTATTTTGGCTGTTTATGTCTTTGGTGTGCGCTGGTGGTATTGGCGTGATTACAAGGGCCGCAACCAAAAGCCTGATAACCCCATTCAATCAACGCCGAGAGCGCCGCACTGCTTTTCGCGAGCTTCCCTTCATGCTGTACCCGCGCATTCAATCCGGGTGCGGTCGACCGAATCACGCCGAAACGATGACGACCATTTAAATCGCCACCACAGCGGTAGCGATTGGAGTTCGTCCGGCAGCAGCTACGACAGCGGTTCAAGTAGTTGTGATCCCGGATCGTCTTGCTGCTCATCGGACTGACGTCAACTAATTAAACAGGATATATAGCTATGTTTGACGATAAAGCATTCATGCGGGCCAAATTTCAGCCACGGACGGCTGAGGTCCCTGTTCCAGCATTGCAGGCATTTTTCCCCGACGGCGCTCTGGCAGTTTGGACTGTCAGGAACCTGACCGGCGACGAGCTGGCCAAGTCGATGGAAGCAAGCAATCGGCAAAAAAGCATCGATACCATCATCCAAGCCCTTGCAACGCAAAACGAGCAAATCGACGAGATACGCGCATCGTTGGGTATTGGCGATGATGTAGCAACGGAGCTGGTCAAGCGCCTGGAGCAGCTGGTGATAGCCTCGGTTGATCCGGTCATCGATAAGCCGTTGGCCGTTAAGCTGGCCGAAAACTACCCGGTCGAGTTTTATCAGCTCACTAACAAAATTATCGAGCTGACCGGGCTGGGAGCCGATTTAAAAAAGTAGCCCGGCTGTGGAATAGCAGTGCATTCCGCAGCCGAATGACCTTATGCGACCTGCGCGGCAAGCTGCTTTACGAGGTTTGCCCGTCGGAATTTCCGGCGGGCGGGCTGAGCGAAACGGAAATGCTGCTGTGGGAACTGTATTACCGGGATAAAAACGAGCGGAGTAGTTAAGTTAATGGCCGATTTACAACAAACAATAGAGATCATCTTTGGCGCTATCGACAATACTGGGCAAGGTATATCCAGCGTTACCGATGGACTCAATAATATTGTCGAAAAAACGTCAAATGTCACCGCGCCTTTAGCTGCCGTGGCCGAAAGAGCGTTGTCAGCCGAGGCCGCTGTGCTGGCGTTGGGTGCTACATTGCTGACTGTTTCGGTTAACGAAGCCTCGCGCTTCGGCGAAAAAATCGAAGAAATCGGCTCTTTGGTTAATGATTCCCCGGAAAAGGTCGCCGCACTAAAAACCGCTATTCAAGAGTTTGCGGCTCAGTCCAATTCGAGCAATTTCGAGCAAATCGAAAAGGCGATGTATGTCGCCACCTCAAACCTTGGCGACACCTCTAAAGCGCTGGATATTTTGACTATCGCGGAAAAAGGCGCAGTCGTTGGTGCCACTCAGTTGGATTCGTCAGCCGCGTTGCTGACCCGCACCATGAATGCCTACGGCCTGATAACGGACGATAGCGCGACCAATACCGCCAACGCCGAAAAGGTCATGGCGGCTATGTTTGCCACCGTGCAAAACGGCGACATTAATATGCAAGCGCTGGCCGATAACATCGGCAAAGTATCCTCCACGGCCAGCGCTGCCGGTGTGCCTATTGAGACCGTCGGCGCGGCAATTGCTGCTATAACCGGCGCCGGTGTCGGTGCCGATCAGTCGATGACGCTGCTTAATGCGCTGCTGAAAGAGCTGTTAAGCCCGTCCGATGATTTATCTAAAGCCCTGGGCGGGTTGTCGGTTACAGCTAACGGCTTGCCGGCCGTGATGGATAAATTGAAAGAATCGACCGGCGGCAGCGCGGATAAAGTTTATGCGTTGTTCAGCAGCTCGGAAGCTGCAAAAGGCGCATTGATTCTGGCTAACGACAGTGCCGGTAAATTTGACGGCACTATCAATGCTATGGGCACCAGTGTCCAGGACTTCAACAACAACTATAAAAACATGGTTGGCGGCGTTGAAGATTCAACGATCAGGTTAGAAAACAACACTAAAATCCTGCTCCAAAAAGTCGGCGAGCCGTTGCAAGACGGCTGGGCCGATATTCTTGATGGTTTGACAGCCATAATGCACGGTTATTCTCTGTCAATCGATCAGGGGGCATTCGATCCGGTTTTTGCCGCATTTAATGAGTTTTATGGCGATATTTCCGCCTTGCTAAAACGCATCGGCGAAAACCTGCCGGCGGCGCTGGCGCAAGTAGATTTTACCGGCTTAATCGCCTCGCTCAAGGATGCCGGTTTTGAAATTGGCGACTTGTTCGGGGGGATCGATTTATCGACTCCAGAGGGGCTGGCTCACGCTATACAATTCTTGGTCGATACCTTCGAGTCATTGACTCGCGTTGTCTCCGGCATTATTGATGCCTGGGGGCCTGTCGTGCAAGGTTTTGTGGCTGGTATCGATACATTTAATGACTTGGACGATAGCAGCAAAAAAACGGTCGGTAATTTACTCGGTTTGTCGCAAATATTTGAGACACTGAAAGGCACGGTTACCGGTGGCGCTGATGCGCTGCAAACAATCGGTAGCGCATTATCTGTGATTGCCGGAACCCAAGCAGCGGCAGCAGTAACCTCTTTAGTCTCTGCGCTTGGAGTGGGCGCAGTTCCTGCCGCTGTTCTGGCAGAGGGTTTGTGGGCTATATTGATCGCCGTTGGTGGTCTTACTTACGGGATTACTGCAAATGTATTGGCATGGGACGACTACAAGAATAGACAGGATACCGTCGCCGAATCGACTGCTAATCTCGCCGAAAATCAAATAAAAATAAAAGATCGACTGGCGGAAATAAGCGACCGCACCGGTATTGCTGTATCTAGCATGGATGAGCTCAATAAAGCGGTTGATGAAGGCCGCTTGGTGTTCAATGACGCAACCGGCGCTTATGAAGCTGCCGGAACCGGCGTGCGCGACTACGACACCGAAGTTAAGTCCGCATCGGAATCAGGATCGTGGTTTGCCGATGCAGTTAATGATGTCGCCAAGTCGCTGGGATTGGCCTCGGATACGGCCAAAGAAGCGCAAAAAGGCTTTAGCACACTGGCTGAAGCCGAGGCTTATGCAGCCAGGGAAATGGCGTCTAGCAACAACGTCACGATTACCTATAAAGATGGCTTGTGGCAAGTCCACGACGGCTTGACCTCCGTTACCGATTCAACAAAAAAGACGGCGGCAGCGACCAATGAAGCAGCTATAGCCGCAGGTGTTGGATCGAAAGAATGGAAAAATATCCAAGACGTATTATTGCAAACGCAAAAACAGATGAATGATTACAGCATCGAAATGGCCAAGCTGGCCGATCATAAATACGAGATCGATGTCCGGGCTAACGTCGACCTGCAAACCGCGCAAATCGAAGCCGATACCCAGCGTATCGCATCGGCATTCACCGCCGCTAGTGATGTCATCAGTTCATTAACTTCCGGCGTTACCGATCTATGGGAATTATTTGGAAAAACAGATACCTGGGATGGCGCGAGGGATGAAATACGAGACGCAGCACTAAGGCAGGAAGAGCGGCTTAATACCGAATTGCAGCTAAAGGAAAAGCTCACTAACGCCGTCATCGAGCAAGCCCACGCTACGACAGCCCGGCTCTCGTCCGGTGCGCCGTTAATCAGCATTGACGGCGGCAACCTGGCTCCTGAGCTGGAGCTGGTATTTGACAAAATCCTAAAATTTACCCAAATCAAAGCCTCGCAACAAGGCTTGTCGATGTTGGTGGGTCTATGATCGTGAGTCTATGCAGCTATCTTTTTGATTATTCCGGTGACCATCGCCTGGAGGTCGATATGGGCAAAAGCGACTTTTCGAGTCTAACCCGCCGCGTATCCCGCACCGCCACGCTCGACGGCGGTGCGCTGATTGTCGATAACGGCTACAGCGTCAGCGATGCCACGTACATCATATCCGTGCCTGATTTAAGCGCTGAGTCTCGCTTGGCATTGCTCGCAACCCTACAGCGGCACAGCTTGATAACATTGAGCTGCAAAACCGGCTGCTACCTGGGCGTTGTCGAACAGGTCGACGAGTCTCAGGGATTAAAAATCAGGTTTTTAGTTAAAACACAACTCAATACATAGGTGGATTATGGCCGCAGGCTCAGCAGTAAAATACAACGGTTTGGAAAAAACACTAACCTCTACAGACAACCGGGATTGGGACGATGCTACCCCCGGCAATATTATGTTCGTTTTGGCGGGGGCTGGATACACACCCATAGCCACACACAGCACCACGACGGATTTGACTAACGTCATCACAGCAGGCGATGGTGCGCCTATCTCAGCAACCGGATTGACTATCGATAACACGACAACGCCCGGAACCACGTGCTACAAATCCGCCGATGTCAATTTCGGATCAGCTGTTACGATAGAGGCTAAGTACTTGATCGCAATACAGCCGGTGACACCAGGCACTTACAGCGCCACGACCGGCAAATTATTGTTTTATCTCAACCTCAATACGGCCAGCGGCAGCGCAACGGCCATTAGCACGGCGTCCGATTTTGTTGTTTATACGCCGGCTAACGGTTGGATTAAAACCGTTTAATGGCTGAGCAGTATTACAATAATGTATCGCTGCTGCTGCATTTTAACGACAGCAATGGCAGCACGGTATTTACTGATAATGCACCGGCGCCAAAAACAGTAACGGCAAATGGTAATGCACAGATCAGCAGCGCCCAAACTTTATTTGGAGGCAATAGCGGTAAATTTGATGGTACGGGCGATTTTTTATCCGTCGTTAATCACGCTGACTTTAATTTAACGTCCGGCGATTGGACCATAGAGACATTTGCGTATGTCTCATCTTTGTCGGCTGATCCGATAGTCATCGTTGATAAGGACGGCGTCAGCGGATCCAGTTATCCCCAATACAACCTATCGATTACTTCGACTGGTAAGTTATGGGCATTTTTAGGCAACGGCAATGGGGTCAGTCCAACAGGATTGTCATACCAGGGGACTACAACTATCTCAACTGGAGCGTGGCATCATCTAGCTCTGGTCAAATATGGGGCGCTGTGCTTGGGGTTTGTTGATGGTGTCTTGCAATGGTCGTCATCTGCTGCAGCAATGTATGGCGGGGCAAAACCGTTAGTCATTGGTTATGCAACGGGGCAGCCAGCCAATGCAGCGTTTAGCGGATATTTGAAGGAATTTCGGATAACTAAGGGTGTTGCCCGGTATACCGAAAATTTCACAGTACCCAACACCCCGTTTCCCCATAGTAACCAAATCCCGTTTTTTGTTACCGCTAATCAGGGCGCTATTTCTGTTACTGGACAGGCTCCGGCTATCAAAGCTGGCGCAAAAATTTATCCTGCACAAGGCACCATCTCTGTTATTGGGCAGGTGCCAAAACATTCTAGCGATGTTTTTTTCGCTAAGCCGCAAGAAGGGAGTATTTCTGTTATTGGGCAAGCGCCGACTCTTAGATTAGGGTGGGTCCTAACGCCCACGGAGGGCAGTGTCTCTGTTATCGGTCAGGTGCCGGTTCTTAAATTAGGGCAGGTTCTCACACCAACACAAGGCACCATCTCTGTTATCGGGCAAATTGCAAAACATTCCAACGATGTTGTTTTTGCCAGGCCGCAAGAAGGGGGTATCTCTGTTATCGGTCAGGTTCCGGCTCTTAAATTAGGGCAGGTCCTCACTCCAACACAAAGCATCATCTCTGTTGTCGGGCAGGTGTCGATTTTCGCCGATCGCGTCCTAACGCCGATACCGCCGGTTTGGCTCGCTACCCGCTACCGCTGTTACCTAACCGGCGCTGCCGGACTGCCCGATTTAGAGTTACCGATCAGTTCGTTCCAGACCCGCATCAACAGTGATAGTGTGTCCTATCTGTCGTGTGTATTAAGGGGCGCAGACAGTTATACGGACGATATTGCATTACGCGCCGCCGGTCAATTACGCGTGTTCAGGGTCTATGTTTTAAGCGACGGGGCCGAGTCAACCTATCTAATGGCTAATGTGCTATTAGAGCAAATGGATTTATCAACCGGCGGTCGATCTGGAGTAACAGCGCAGCTATCCGGCACTGGCAACATGGTGCCGGTCACTGCTAAGTCGATGACCTTGCAAAATCCGTCCTATTTTGGACTGAGCGGCGGTAAGCACCGTTACCGCTGCGAGCTGGACCCACGCTTAAGGCCCGGCGACACGGTAACGATTAACGGCGATACCTTTGTTGTCGGCGGCATTACCCATATCGTCGATACCAGCTTTGAAATGATGGAAATTGCTGAGGCATAAAATGGGCAGTGTAACGATTTTATCCAGCCTGGGTGCTGGTCATTACAGTGTGCGAATTAATTTTGACAATGCGCGTGTAGATCAACGCATTGTGGCAATCCAGGCAGAACTGGACGGATTTGCCGATAAACTCGCCGAATTGCAGGAAAAAAAAGTGCCGTTGGACGAAGCGTTGCAATGGGCAAAAACAGCGTTGAATGATTACACCGCCGTCGCGACCGTTTACGACCTGGTCAGCAATCCATCTGTCATGAATGGGTTGGTTGAGCAGGTGTTTAAAGCCCAAGTCGCCGTTGAGCTTCAAGCGAAAGAAATCGCGATGCTGAAACTAAAAAAAATATCCCTAGAAAAAGAGAAGGCTTACCTGCAAAAAAACTGCCCAAGTACCATAGACGCCACGGCCTGGTGTGTCGAGTACAAAGAAAATTTGACAGGAACCATTGAGAGCATCGAGGTCGATTATCTATTGGAGCGCGATAACATCACCGACCAGATCCGCAACGATACCGGTGTATGGTTGCCCGGTACGCCCCGCGCACCGACAGCAAAACTACAGCACGTATTAGCAACGTCGTCATTTGCTACCTGGTTCAATCTCTGCATGGCACCGGCTATGCAGCGGCATAAACCGATGTACCGCATAGCGACCCTATCTAACCTGAATAAGTCGGCTAACACCTGCGACCTGGATTTTATCGGCCGGTATGACGTCGATAAATATCAAAGCAAAATCATTGGCGACAAGCCCCTATTGCCTAACTTCCAGCAAGGCGCTGGCTTGCCCGCTGGACAGCAAATACATTACACCGGGGCTAGCATTATATATGGTAGTTGCAACGCCAAGGCCTTCGTAAATGGCGACAAGGTGATTGTCGATTTGCATAAGGGTGAGGGTGTGCCGACAGTGATTGGTTTTTACGAAAACCCTCGGCAATGCATCAGCTGGAACACCACTGCATGGGGGTTTTACGACACCAACGGGCAACCGTCAGGGCTCGGTATACCGCCGGGTTTTACGAGCCTCGGGCCAATATCTCACGCGACATTTACAAAGAGTGGGTCCAGTCTATCGGGCGCCGAAACTGATTTAGGCTACACAAAGGCGTCCGCGACAACAACGTTGCCGTCCGGCGTAATGCTCCAATATATATGGACATTTAAGCGCAATTCGACGGTTTATGACGAAACTAATGTTTTGCACACCAATGTGCTGCATGAGGAGATCAATATAAATTTGGTTATAAATGGAGTGCTATACGGGTCGGTATATAGCTACCTGCGCGAGCTCAGTTTAGCAACAACATATACACCACGATCCGGTGCGCCGTGGATATTGGACCCTCATCAGTCAGTCACACGTAGTGCGACGGTTTCAGCCAAGCAACTCCAGGTAGGCTCAAATGGTGGTGTGAGTGCAGTTAGGAGCTATACTGGCGATGAGGATTATGTAAATAATCGCGTTCTCTATAGCCGCACAACAACCGGAGTCGCAGAAGCGCCAATTGCGGGTACAGTGGGAGCGTACTTGTACGGATTTTTAGCGACAATTAATGACCCGACGTATGCTGGGCAGGTTAATGAAGTTGTGGATTATGATGTGTACTTATATCAGCCCGCGTGGAGGCTGAGGTGATTTTTGTTCCCAAAAATAAAATCTGTTGTTATTTAGCCACTGGTTTAGCTATGTAATGTATAATTTTAAATAACATACCCAAGCACATGGGTAAATTTAAAATTAAGTACATAATTGAGTACATAAATAGCATGACTGAATCATTATTATCCTTACAGGCCGCAGAAATGGCTAGGCGGCGCACTTTTGCAATCATTTCCCACCCGGACGCCGGTAAAACCACGCTGACCGAAAAATTGTTATTGTTCGGGGGCGCAATCCAGCTTGCCGGTTCGGTAAAGGGCCGTAAAGCGGCGCGTCATGCGACCTCCGACTGGATGGAAATGGAAAAGGAGCGGGGCATTTCGGTAACCACCTCGGTGATGCAGTTCGAGCATAAAGACAGCATTATCAACTTGCTCGATACGCCCGGCCATGAAGACTTCTCAGAAGATACTTATCGCACCTTGACGGCGGTCGATTCCGCGCTGATGGTGATCGACGTTGCCAAAGGCGTTGAAGAAAGAACCATCAATCTGATGGAAGTCTGCCGTCTGCGCACTACGCCGATCCTGACCTTCATTAACAAGTTGGACAGGGAAGGACGGGAACCTATTGAGTTGATGGACGAGGTTGAAAACGTCCTGAAAATCAAATGCGCGCCGATGACCTGGCCTATCGGTATGGGCAAACGCTTTAAGGGGGTTTATCACCTGTATAAAGATGAAATTCATTTGTTCAGCGCCCAGCACGGCGGCAAGATTGCCCAGGCTGAAATCATCAAAGGTTTGGATAACCCGAAGCTGGATGAACTGCTCGACGACCAGGCCCAAGAACTCCGGGATGAAATCGATTTAGTCAAAGGCGCCAGCCATGAATTCGATCTTGAAGACTATCTGGCGGGCAATCTGACGCCGGTATTTTTCGGTTCCGCTATCAACAACTTCGGCATTATCGAATTGCTGGATGCGTTCGCCGAATATGCGCCGCCGCCAAGGCCCAGACAAGCGGAGCAGCGCGAGGTTTTACCGGAAGAACCCAACTTTACCGGCTTTGTGTTTAAAGTGCAGGCTAACATGGACCCGTCTCACCGAGACCGGATCGCTTTTTTAAGAGTGTGTTCCGGCAAATTCGATAAGGGTATGAAGGTTCATCATGTCCGGATCGGTAAAAATATCCAGGTTGCCAACGCCATTACCTTTCAGGCCGACAGCCGGAAAAGTGTCGAGGAAGCCTATCCCGGCGACATTATCGGTCTGCATAACCACGGCACCATCCAGGTTGGCGACACCTTTACCCAGGGAGAAACGCTTAAATACGGCGGCATACCTTATTTTGCGCCGGAGTTATTCCGCCGCGTGGTGTTAAAAGACCCGTTAAGAGCCAAAGCCCTGCAAAAAGGACTGGTGCAGTTGACCGAGGAAGGCGCGACCCAGTTATTCAGGCCGTTAAAAAACAACGACCTTATTTTGGGCGCGGTCGGTGTGTTGCAGTTTGACGTCACCGCGTTCAGGCTTAAAAGCGAATACAATGTTGAATGCGTTTATGACGCCATTCCCATCTCGGCCGTGCGTTGGGTAAGCTCAGATAAACCGGCCAAACTGGAAGAGTTTAAGAACAAAGCCTTTGATAACTTGGCCGAAGACGGCGGCGGTTACTTGGTGTATGTCGCCAACAGCCGGGTTAACCTGCAACTGACCGAAGAGCGCTGGCCGGATATTAAATTCAGTGCGACGCGGGAGTTGTAGGAATCCCGGTATTCGGACCAAAGATGGTACTGCTTTAGGCTCTTGCTTGATGTTTGCGCCGCCGTTATCCCGTATCCTGCCGGGATAACGGACTTTTTGCCGCTGGCTAAAGCCGCTTTTGCTAAGCACGTTCTTTAATGGGAGGTCATAAGCGTGTTGATTAAATCGTTGTTGTTTTATTTGGCTATTTTAAGCTTTTTAAGCCTAAATCCCTGGCTGCTTCCCGATCCCAGCCGAGCCATCGGGTTCATTACCTGGGATTCGCTCGATCATGCGGCGGCTTATGGTTTGTTATCCGTCTTAATGATGTTTGCGTTCGTACCACAGAACCGGACCTGGACGAAGACCGCCATCGTTGTGTTGATCTCAAGTCTGGCCGGCGTTTTGTTTGAATATTGCCAGTATTGGTTTACTTCCGCTCGGCAATTTTCATTTTTCGATGCTGCGGCTAATGTGTGTGGCGCGATGTTGGGGGCGATTGTTTTTTGTGGGATTCGGATGTATCGAGAACGTTCCGTGTAAAGCGCGGTATTTTTCATTGATAAAGCACCTAAGCCTTATCATCAAACAGCTTTTTTTCGGACAGCCGATGCGCGGGCTGGATTTTTTGGGAACCCGCGTGGGCATCCATATGTCCCGTTTTTAATCCTGATTCTTCAAGTTGGTTTTTCAGATAATCCAGATTGTGTTTGATGAGTTCCGTCGTTTGCGTGTTTTGGCTTTTGAAAAAGGTATTGATAACATCGTTCTGATAGGAAACGATGCAATGAATCGTACCCAGCCCAGGCGGCGTAATGGTGATATTAACCGACCAGTCGCCGCTGCCGGATTGTTGTTCATTTTCCTTGTCTTTGTCCCGCTGCACTTCAATCCTGACCGATTCCGCCTGTTGTCTGTCAATAAAGGGGATGTCGATAATCCATAGTTGCTTTGGATTGTCTTCCTTGGGCAGCGACATCAATTGGTCCAGTACGAGTTTGGCAACGGTATTTTCGGTTTTATGTTGCAGGTTTTTAAGCAGATCAAGATCGACTTGCTTTAATGGCTGCTCGTCCTGAGCGGTAATTTCCTGCTTTAAGGCTTGGATAAATTTAAGTAAGTTGGCTTTAAAATCTTCGGCGCCTAAAGCGCCTGCTTTGGCTGCGTTACTCCCCGTATCCGGCTGATTTAACTGTGCAGGCACTAATTCGCTTCCCTGAAGAGGCTTCGAATGAATACCCGGCCCGTTGTTGACCAAGGCCTCTTTTGGGGTCAGATTTTGCAGAATTTCCGCGGCAATGCGTTGCAATGATTGAGGCACGCTTTCGTTTTTTATCAGTTGGGGCAGTTCTTTAATTAATTCCGCTTGAGTCATCGCGGACGGCACTTTGGCCTCAAGAAACAATCCGGAATTAACAATTGCCGACTTAAGGCCCTGACTGGTGATCAACTGCTCTTTTGGCGGCAGGTTCTGGACTATTTTTGCGGCAATATCCTTCAAGGCTTGGGGGATGCTTGCGTTTTTCATCAGTCGCGGCAAATCTTTTATTAACTGATTTAAAAAAATCGGGGAAGCTTCATGTCGCGGCAGAAATTGCTTGGTGAATTCGGTTATTTTTGCTTCGGGAATGTTATTGGTAGCAGGCGTAATCTTAAATTGCGGCGTGATTCCGGTTTTTACGACTTCCAGATTGAGACTTTGTCCGACTTTTAAATTCGAAGGCGCATTGCTCAGTTGAGCTCTGTCAATAGTGATCAGGGTAGCTTGCTTGTTGCTTGTCTGCGTTGTCGAAGGGGTATTGGTAAAAACCTGTAGCTGGATTTTATTGCCGGCAATACTGATTATTTTTGCCTCTAATGGCTGTTTTTCACCGCTTGCGGCACTTCCTCCATCCCTGGCGGTCGGCCGCATCGCTTCCTTACCGCTTGCGGTCGGAATTACTTTTAAACGCAGTTCGATGGCTGGGTTTTTTAGTTCGGGCGGCGGTTCGAGAACTTTAAATTCGATGGCAGGGGAGACCTGGGTAACCTGGATTTTTAAATCCTGTCCGGCGTTTAGCGTAGTCGGCTGGTTGCTTTGTACGGCGACCTCTTTGCCGCCCAAGGATAAGGTAACCGCGTTTTTTGCTGATTGTATATCGGCGTTGAGCACTTTTACATCGAGCTGTTGCCCGATTTTCAGGTTTAAAGGGTTTTCCGTCAGCCTGCCGGCTGACAGGGATTGGGCGCTGATTGTCGAATTAATATCCATTGAATAATACCTTAAGCCAACATTTGTTGAATATGCTCGATTTCATCTTTGGCGGTATCCAGTATATTAATAGTGTCGTTTGCATCCAAATAGCCGGCCAGCTTTTTATAAGCGGGCAGGTTATCTATCTTGGGTATTTTTTTAATATCCACTTTGCCGATAAAGCTATACAGCTGCGAGATCATCACGATGTCTGAGTAACTGAACGGTTTATTGTCATTGCGAAACCAATTTTCGGCATTAATCACCACATCTTCAAAATCATCGGGAAAGTCCCATTGCCGAATAATTTGCATGCCAATATCGGCGCGCAATTCCTTTACCGTTTCGACCAGGTCTTTAGGGTGAGCAATAATATCAGGATGGTTATCGGCATAAGTCAAAATAGGCACAATACCAATATCATGCATCAACCCGGCCAACATAGCCCGGTCCGGGTCGAAGCCCGGAATTTTATGGGCAAAGACGGCGCTGATGGAGGCAATATAACTGCTATGCGCCCACAGCTCCTCCATTTTGTGACGAATGACCGCGGACTTGGCGTTAAACACCGATTTCATCGCAAACGCGGTAATAATATCTCGAGCCGCTTCCAAGCCCAGTCGAGTCAACGCTTCGGGACAGCTTTCAATTTTTTTTCTACCCAAATATAAAGAACTGTTGGAGATTTGTATCAGTCTGGCTGTAATTGACGGATCCATTTGGATGACTCGCGCTATTGAAGAGATATTCGAGTTATCGACATTAATGGCGCGGCGAATTTTAAAACATACATCGGGGATAGTCGGCAACACCAGGTCATCGGATTGCATATGCCGATAACAGTCGGTTAAAAGTTTGTTTTTAGCCAAACTTGCGCTGATATTGCTAAGGTTGCTGTTAATTTGTCCCATGTTGCATCGAGTTAATATTCAAACAAGCTCACAGAGTTTAGTTTAAAATCCACTTCTACGTCGAACCGTATCGCCTCTTTCTTACTTTGCCCCTGCAATGAAAACAACACCCTCTGAAGTTTTAACAACCTTATCAAGCATTCGCGATTACATTCGCTGGGCTGCCAGCCGTTTTACCGAAGCCGAACTGTGTTTCGGCCATGGCACCGAAACCGCGTTGGATGAAGCGGCGGCGCTGGTTTTACATACCGTTCGCCAGCCTTATAACTTGGCCGATGCCTACCTGCAGAGCGTTTTGACGCTGACTGAGCGTCAAGCTGTGATCGATATGATCGACAGACGCATTAACGAACGCATACCGGCCGCTTATTTAACCCATGAAGCCATTTTTGCCGGTCTGTCGTTTTATGTCGACCAGCGGGTGTTGGTGCCGAGATCGCCGATTGCCGAATTAATCGAACAGCGTTTTTCGCCCTGGGTCGATGAAGAACAGGTCGTCCGCATCCTGGATTTATGCACCGGCAGCGCCTGTATTGCCATAGCCTGCGCTTATGCATTTCCAGACGCTAACGTCGATGCGGTGGATTTGTCGGCGGATGCGCTGGCCGTCGCCGAACTGAACGTCGCCAAACATCAGCTGGACGATGCGGTAACGCTTTACCAGTCGGACTTGTTTAATGAATTGCCCGAATTTCGCTACGATGTGATCGTCAGCAATCCGCCTTACGTGTGCCTTGAGGAATGGGAGCAATTACCCGCAGAATTTCGCGCCGAGCCCGATATGGGCTTTAAAGGCGGACACACAGGGTTGGATATTGTGTTGCGTATTCTGGTCGATGCCGATCGGTATTTGGCAGAGCAGGGGATTTTGATAGTGGAAGTGGGCAGCAGCGCGGAAACCTTGCAGAGCGCCTTCCCCGAAGTGCCTTTTTACTGGCTGAGTTTTGAGCGTGGCGGCGATGGCGTATTTTTGCTGACGGCCGAACAAGTCAGTCAATACAACGAATTATTTTTAGCGGCTTTATAACTATGTCTGGAAACACAATAGGAAAATTATTTACCGTCACCTCGTTTGGCGAAAGCCACGGTCCTGCGATAGGCTGTATCGTCGATGGCTGCCCTCCGGGCATGGCCTTGACCGAAGCCGATTTGCAGGAAGACCTGGACCGTCGGAAACCCGGCACGTCAAGGCATACCACCCAACGGCGCGAAGCCGATGAGGTTAAAATCCTGTCCGGCGTGTTCGAAGGCAAAACCACCGGTACGTCGATCGGCCTGTTAATCGAAAATACCGATCAACGCTCCAAGGATTATTCCAAGATCGCCGATACCTTCAGGCCCGGCCATGCGGATTACACCTATCAGCAGAAGTACGGCATCAGGGATTATCGCGGCGGCGGACGCTCATCGGCTCGCGAAACGGCCATGCGCGTCGCGGCGGGCGGCATCGCCAAGAAATACTTGAAGGAACAGGCGGGCATAGAAATACGCGGCTATTTATCGCAGCTGGGCCCGATAAAAATCGAAAAAGTCGATTGGTCTATTATCGACAGCAATCCTTTTTTCTGTCCCGATGCGGATAAAGTAGCTGAAATGGAAGCTTATATGGATGCGTTGCGCAAGGAAGGCGAATCGATCGGCGCGAGAATTGAAGTGGTCGCCACCAACGTTCCGCCGGGGTTGGGCGAGCCTATCTTCGACCGGCTCGATGCCGATCTGGCCCATGCCTTGATGAGCATTAATGCGGTAAAAGGCGTGGAAATCGGCGACGGTTTCGATTGCATCGACAGCAAAGGCACCCGGTTTCGCGATGAAATCACCCCGGACGGTTTTTTAAGCAATCATGCCGGCGGTATTTTGGGCGGTATTTCAAGCGGCCAGCATGTTACGGCCAGTATCGCTTTGAAGCCGACCTCCAGCCTGCGGCTGCCGGGCAGAAGCATCAACCTGCAAGGCGAGGCGATTGACGTAGTCACCGAAGGCCGTCATGATCCCTGTGTCGGCATACGGGCGACGCCGATTGCCGAGGCGATGATGGCGATCGTGATTATGGATCATCTGTTGCGGCATCGGGCGCAAAACATCAACGTGCAATCGGGATTGCCGGTTTTAAGATAAGCGTGTTGCTTTGGCATAAAGAGGGTGGGTTAGAAACATACGCCATATATTTCCTATGCAACAAGCTAAAATTGTAGTTATACATTTTAAAATTCCATCATCTTAGGCTTGTTGTAGAAGAGGGGCTGCTTACCTTAGAGGAATATTCTAAATGTTTGCAGTGATTTCTGACCACCGTTGTTCTTGGTATCCAGAAATTGCAGATACAAATTTTAAAGGGAAGCGTGGCTAGTGGGGATGTTAGAATGCGCAGAGTTGGTTCGCATATCTCAATGGCCACACTCGACAAGTACAGCCTAATTTATCATTACAACTTGAAACATGGAAAGTCTGCTCAAACCTTTTAACGCCCAAAGACTTGATTTAGTTACCATAAGATTTTTGCTTAACCAAGAAATTTCAGGTGAGTAAAGTCAGGATGAAAAATTGTGTCTGATCGTAATGAGTCCTTAACTAGAACTGAATTAATCGACATCCAACTTGCTCGCTCAGGCTGGTCGAAAAGTCGGTGTACGCTTATCGAAGAAGTTTTGCTCCAAACAGCAGACCCAAGCGGGACATACGGTAACGAGCAGTTTGCCGATTATGTCTTACTGGGTTCGGACGGAATACCACTTGCCGTCGTCGAAGCCAAACGCACGTCTCGTGATGAACTGTCGGGTAAACGCCAAGCCGCCGATTACGCAGACGCCATTAAAACCAAATTTGGTGTTGCCCCCTTCATTTTTCTGACTAACGGCAAAGAAATCCAGTTCTGGGATCGCGACCGCTATCCACCCAGGAAAATTGCAGGTTTCTACACACGGGATGATCTTGAAAGGCTGAGGCACCAGCAGCGCTATGCACAGCCCCTGCATGATGTAGCCATTAATGCCGATATTGCAGATCGCGATTATCAGAACGAAGCGATCCGTCGCGTTACGGAAGGAGTCGATGCTGCCAAACGCCGGTTTCTGCTGGTAATGGCAACCGGCACAGGCAAAACCCGCACGACCATTTCCCTTGTAGATACTCTGTTGCGCGCCAAACGCGTACAGCGAGTATTGTTCCTGGCGGACCGCCGGGAACTCGTGCGCCAAGCCATGTCCGAGTTCAAAGCCCACTTGCCCAATGAGAGCCTCGCCCGCATCGAAAGCGGCGAGACAACCGGCGCGCGTATCCAGTTTTCCACCTATCCCAGCATGATGCAGGTATACGAACGCCTCTCGGTCGGTTACTACGACTTGGTCATCGCTGACGAAAGCCACCGCTCGATTTATCAGCGTTATAAAGCCATTTTCGACCATTTCGATGCGATTCAGCTGGGGCTCACCGCTACCCCGACCGACTATATCGACCACAACACCTTTGAACTTTTCGACTGCGGCGACGGCGCACCCAGCTATTACTACAGTTACGATCAAGCCATCGGGGACAAGAATCTTGTCAACTATCGTGTGCTGGATGCGCAAACCAACTTTCAGATCAAAGGCATTCAGGGTGATACGCTGCCGGAACCTTTGAAGCAAATGGCCCGCGATCAGGGCGTGGAATTGGATGAGCTTAATTTCGATGGCAGCGACATCGAAAAAGGCATCGTCAATCAAGGCACCAACGATGCCATGATTCGCGAGTTCATGGACAAGAGCCGTAAGGATGTCCGCGGCCTGCCGCATAAAAGCATCATCTTTTCCGTCAGCCATGCCCACGCCAAACGCCTGTATGAAAGTTTCAACCGCCTCTATCCTGAACTGCAACGGCAAGGCATGGCCGAGATCATCGACAGTCATATGGAACGCGCCGACGCCACGCTGGACGATTTCAAATATAAGACCATGCCGCGTGTCGCCATTTCGGTGGACATGCTCGATACCGGCGTCGACGTGCCCGCCATTCAGAACCTCGTGTTTGCCAAGCCGGTGTTCAGCCGCGTCAAATTCTGGCAAATGATCGGGCGCGGCACCCGCCTGCACACCGACAAGGCGAGCGGCAAAGTTAAAAAGGACTTTCTGATCATCGACCACTGGAAGAACTTCGCTTATTTCAAGCTCAAGCCCGATGGCGAAGTCGATCACCCCAGCGAGCCGTTGCCCGTGCGTTTATTCCGGCTACGCCTGGAAAAGTGGCTACTCCTACATGCACAGCAACTCGACACCGATCCCGCTGTAACCGAGTTACAAGCCATGCTTGCCGCACTCCCGCGCCAGAGCATCAACGTGCGGCCGCATTGGGATGAGCTGGATGCCTTGATGCAGCAATGGCCCACGCCCAGCCAGACCGTGCAAGAACAGCTCTCGCAAACCATCGCGCCGTTGATGCGTCTCGCGCCGTTGTCGGGACTGGATGAATTGCAATTTCGTGTCTGGTGCGAACGGCTTACCGTCGCATGGTTGAAATCCGATGAGGCCGAACAGGCCAAAGTGACGGAGCGCATTCAAGAGGCCGTCGTTAGTCTCGCCAACAACATTCCCGAAGTGCAACGCGTTCAAGAACAACGCGCCTGGGTGTGTTCGGCAGGTTTTTGGAAGCATCTCGATTTGTCCAGGCTTGCCACATTGCAAGCCACTTTTGCACCGTTGATGCGTTACCGAACCTCTACGCCCAGCACCACGGTCGAAATCAACTTGCCGGATTCCATCACCCAGCGCAGTTGGATTATTTACGGCCCCACCGGGGAAGGCGCTTTTGCCGAAAGTTATCGCGAACAGGTTGAAGTGTTGGTGCGGCGTTTGGCTGACGAGTTGCCTGCACTGGCCAAGCTCAAGAGCGGTGAGAATTTATCCGACGATGAGCTCGACAGTATCGCCGCCACGCTTAACCAGACCGATTTGTTCGTCACCGAAGACACATTACGCAAAGCCTTCGAGCATCCCGCCGCTTCGCTCTCTGATTTTTTGCGCCACATCCTCTGCGAAGAAGATGCCCATCTGCCCAATCGGGAACAGCGCATTAACGCCGCTTTCGACAGCTTTATCGCACAGCACGGTTATCTGCGCGCCAATCAACTCAACTTCCTGCGCGCGGTAAAAACCGCCGTACTGCGCCACAGACGCATCACTCGTGCGGCGCTCAGCGAACCGCCGCTGTCGCGTGTCGGCCGCGTCGAAGCGCTGTTTCCGCCGCAGGATATAGAAGAACTCGTTGCCTTCGCCAACCAATTGGTTGACGAAGCCGCTTAAACCTAAGGAAAACCATTAAATGCTCGCCCCACACATCAAGAAAAAAGTCGACAAACTCTGGGACCGGTTTTGGTCCGCCGGTTTGACCAACCCGCTGGTTGCGGTCGAACAAATCACTTACCTGCTGTTTCTCAAACGGCTGGAGGACATTGATAAGAAACGTATCGAGAGAAAGCTGCCGTCAATTTATGCGCTGACAGCGACGGAACAAGCGCAGATTCAAGCCCGCGCAACCGGAAGATCGTGAGGCGCTACGCAAGCAGCTTGATGCGGAACCTTGCCGCTGGAGCTATATCCGTCAAGAAAAGACCAATCCGGCGCATCTGATTGAAAAGGTCTTTCCTTGGCTGCGAGGAATCGAGGCGCGTTTAACAAATGAGGATAACGACACCGAGCTAGGCAGCCTCAACAACCGCATGGCCGACGCTTATTTCCAGCTCGACCCCAACAAAGGCCAAGTGCTGGCGGACGCCATCGACCTGATCGACCAGCTTTTCGCTCGCGCGGGCGACGGTTCCGCCGCTCAAGACATCATGGGCGACACTTTTGAATACCTGCTCAGCGAAATGTCCACGGCAGGCAAGAACGGCCAGTTCCGCACTCCGCGCCATTTGATCCGCTTCATGGTTGAACTACTCGATCCGGAACCCGGCCAACGCATCATCGACCCGGCAGCGGGTACCGGCGGTTTTTTGTTCAGCGCCCAGCAATACCTGATGCGCAAATATTCCGCGCAAGACAACTTGGTGCTGGAATGGGATGGAACGCCGCATCGAGCTCATGGCACAGGAGCCACGAAGGAGCAATACGCCGCTATCCACCACGGCGCCAATTTCGTCGGTCTCGACAACGACCGCACCATGGCCCGCATTGGCTGGATGAATCTGGTGCTGCACGACGTCACCGATCCGCACCTGTTGCAAGGCGATTCCTTGAGCAAACGCGACGGCAAACCCAAACTGGCCGAACTGCTCAAATCCGAGTCTTACGATTTCGTGCTGGCTAATCCTCCGTTTACCGGCACCGTCGATACCAACGATTTGGAGAAAGACTCCATCCTTTTTCCTCGTGTAGGCGGAGGAGGCAAGAAAAAAGACGACGCGCTCACCAATAAGAGCGAATTGCTGTTTTTATGGCTGATGCTGGATTTGCTGGATGTCGGCGGTAGCTGCGCGGTCATCATTCCTGAGGGCGTATTGTTCGGCAATACCGATGCCCATAAGAGCCTGCGCCGCGAACTGCTGACCCGAGCATGTCGTGGAAGGCGTTATCTCGCTGCCGGGCGGCGTATTTCAACCCTATACCGGCGTCAAGACCTCCATTCTGCTGTTTCGCAAGGAAACTCGCCGCGAAGAAAAGCAAAGTTTTACCGGCCAGAATCCGCGTACCGATTATGTTTGGTTCTATGAAGTAGAAGAAGATGGTTTCTCGTTGGATGCCAAGCGCAATGGCCGTCCTGGTCAGCGCAACGATCTGTGGGATGCCCTCGTCAAGTTCAAGGCATGGCAGGCCGAAGGCCGTACCGGAGCTCAGCGTTTTGAGAAGACCTTACTGCAACCGAGCTTCCACCCCGAGCGTTGGCGGCAAGCACTATTGCGCGATGCCGCCGACAAACTTACCCCTGCCGGGGAAGCTTTTGCAGCGCTGCCCGACACCAATATGTGGGACGGTCAGGTTTGGGGTATCCATGAATTATTTTCTGATCTGCCGACCGATCCAAAGGAGGCTGAAAGCTTCATTTGTGAAAAAGTAAGAGATGATTTGGAAGGGCTACTTACAGATCGACTTGCTGATTACATTGCCCCAGCACACGTAAAAAGTGCACTGAACTCAAAAGAAAACACGGAACTGACGAAGGCTTATTCGAAATTTATCACCGAGACCAAACGCCTAACGAATAAGGTTAGATTGTGTGAGCGATAGCGAACCACAATCTGAACCGGTTGTTGGACAAGCCCGATGGAAGTCGGAAGGCCGACTTTAATATAAGAAAATATCTTTTCGGATTTTGTTGGTTG